>Ga0208134_1000213_pt1 | contig 37158 bp, 31 predicted proteins | sample VirMetDEL_Mar_31_FD_184515 | JGI IMG/M metagenome (GOLD analysis project Ga0208134, IMG submission 184515) | Aqueous microbial communities from the Delaware River and Bay under freshwater to marine salinity gradient to study organic matter... | ecosystem: Environmental > Aquatic > Marine >...
CGTTGGTATAGGAGTTACCGCTCCAACAACAGGTTTTAAATTACATGTTCAAGGTAATATCAGAACTTCTAGGACAGGTAGTCTTGACGGTAGCATAAACATAAAAAATGATATAACAGGCCAATTAAATGCGGGTTATTCATTTGTGGGAGCTGGTGATCTAGTTGTTGGAGGAAGTGGAACGAGTACCCAGAATCCAGCTGTAATTACTTTAATTAATTTAGATTCATCTATAAACGCTAATCAAGATTTAGGGGTTATACAGTTTGGAGGTAAAGACGATAGTACTAACGGGTACTGTAACGCTCAAATAATAGGTACGGCTAAACAAGCAGCGGGAAGTGGATCTTCTGGAGGTGGCCACCTAAGGTTTTTAACAGCTACAGCCAGCACTTCCGATACGCCGAACGAAAGGATGAGGATTACTGATGTTGGCAACGTAGGGATCGGGGTGACTAGTCCAATTTATGAGTTAGACGTAAACGGAGACATTAGAGCTAGAGGAAGCGGCACAGGAAACATATATTCTGGTACTTATGGAGCTAGGCTTAGTAACTACTATAGTTATTTAACAACTAACGCTGAATTTCGAGTTGGTTATGCTAGTGGAACCTACGCTACATGTAGAGCTTCTGCTTTTACAGTTACCTCTGATTATAGACTTAAAGAAAAAATAGTTCCATTAACAGACTCATTAGATAGACTGAGACAATTGAACGTGTATAAGTTTAACTGGATAGACAAACCAAATGAAAAGCCTGTTGACGGGTTTATAGCTCACGAAGTGGCTGGGGTTATACCAGAAGCTGTTGTTGGAGTAAAAGATGAAATTGGACCAGACGGTAAGCCAGAGTATCAGGGTCTAGATTTAGCTAAAATAGTCCCGCTATTAACGGCTGCATTACAACAAGCAACAAAAAAAATAGAAAACCTAGAAGAAAGAATAAACTTAATAGAAAACAAATAAATATGATAACTTACGATTGGAATTGCAAAACAGTGGATGTATACCCAACAGAGGGAGAACATTCAGACGTGGTATATAATGTACATTGGATAGTAACAGGAGTTTCTGATGAAGTTGACACACAGGAAAATCCTTATTCTGTAACGAATATAGGCACACAAACTTTAAGCACATCAGACATAACTGATTTTACACCTATATCTGAAGTAACAAACGAAGAGGTTGTAGAATGGACTAAAGCAGCAATGGGTGAAGAGCAAGTAGAGCAAATAGAAGCAAATATACAAGGTTCAATAGAGCTTTTAATAAACCCTACATCAGTAACTATGACAATAAGTGATTAATCTGTAAGAAATAAAATAAACACGTGACTATATACCTGTAAATTTAATTAAATAAAATCATGACTGACAAAATTGTTAAGAATTTAAACTTTGGCGATGACGCGAAGGTTAAGATCTTTAAAGGTATAGAGAAGTTAACAAAAGCTGTTGGCTCTACATTAGGAGCAGGTGGTCAATGTGTTATCTTAGAAGATGACAACGGTAGACCTCTAATAACTAAAGACGGTGTTACTGTTGCAAACTCTATAACATTATTAGATCCTGTTGAAAACATGGGTGCTACACTATTAAAGGAAGCTGCTAGAAAAACAGTTAAAGAAGCTGGTGACGGAACTACAACTGCGACGGTTCTAGCTCATTCAATACTAAGCATTGCTTACGAGCACTCTAAGAAAGAAAACATAAGAACAATCAAAAACGGTATAAACACTGGTGTTGATAAAGTAATAAAATACTTAGAAGAAAAAAGTATAGAAGTTAAAGGTGACATGTTGATGGATGTGGCAACTATTAGCTGCAATAACGATAAAGAATTAGGCAAAACAATTGCAGACGCTTTTAAAGCTGCTGGAGAAAATGGGGTGGTAGTAATGGAACCTACAGACACTGACGAGACTACTTTTGAATTAGTCGATGGTGTACAATACGAAAAAGGTATTACAAATTCTCATTTTGTAACTAGCGCGGAAAAAAGAATTGCTGAACTAGACAATCCACTAGTGTTAATAGTGGAATCTCCAGTAGAGTCTATTAGACAGATACAATCTGTTTTAGAACATGTTATCTCAAATAATAAATCTTTACTTATCATAGGTGATATAGAAGCAAAGATAACTTCTACCTTAGCAATGAACAAAGTAAAAGGCAATGTTAAGATTAACGTAATCGACGCACCTACTTATGGTGTTAACAAAAAGGATGTACTATCTGACTTAGCCGTGTTAACAGGTGCCACTGTAATAAACGAAGACCTTGGTGATGACTTAGATGTCATAAGCCCAAGCTTGCTAGGTAGTTGTTATAAAAGTGTTACTAGTGATTATGAAACTATTTTGCAAGTTGACACTGATTCTGAGGAAGTTGTAAAGCTTATAGACGAAGTAAAATCTCAACTTAAAGAAGCTAAATCACCTGGTGACGTTATTAGACTAGAAAGAAGATTATCTAGGTTATCTGGAAAAGTAGCTGTAGTAAAAGTTGGTGCAAATTCAGAAATAGAATTAAAAGAAAAAACTGATAGAGTTGAAGACGCAATCTGTGCAACTAAAGCTGCTGTTAAAGAAGGCATTGTTGCTGGTGGTGGAATTGCTCTTTTAGATGCTTCTGTAAGCTTAGAGCCTAAAGACAAGGGTGAAGAGATACTCCTAGAAGCCATTTTAGCGCCATTTAAGAAGATATTATCAAATTCTGGTGTTGACACTAAGTATTCAGGCAAAGAAGGCGTAGGGTATGATGTTATAACAGGCAAGATGGTTAATATGATTAGTCACGGTATAATCGATCCATTGCTAGTTACTAAAAGTGCTTTGAAAAACGCAGCCTCAGTAGCTACAACTATATTATCAACAAACTGTGTAATTAACAACTTAAGAGTAGGAGATGAAAGCAGTAGGTAATAATATTTTGATAAAGAAAATAAAAGAAGCACCGGTGTCTAAAACCACCGGCGGACTTCTATTAACTGAGTCTCAAAGACAAGATGTTAGATATAAAGAAGCAGATGTTATTAATTGCGGTAGCTTGATTGTTGGTATAGAGGAGGGTGATAGAATATTTTATGACAAACACGCTGGTAGTATAATAGAAGTAGAAAATGAAACTTACTTTGTTATCAGATTGCAGGATGTTGTTGTCGTTTTATGAGAATAGAGCCTAGCGATATTAAGGATCTAAATTTATTAAAGCATTACAGAATAATAAGAAAGTGGGCCTGTAGAAACAATGATTTAAACGATGCTGACTTAGAGCTGTTAATATATTTAGACTGTGTAGATTTATTTACCAAGAAAGATTTTATGGACGGATCTTATTCTTATAGTTGGGACAAAAGAAGGTGGGATAGGTTGCTAAAAGAAGAATGGGTGCAAGTCTGGAGAAAAAGAAATAGAACCACGCAGAAATATCACATATACAAAGTATCTTTTAAATGCAAGCAGTTAATACAGAGAATGTACAGAATAATGCTTGGTCACGAGGACATACCTACAAGTACTAAAAGAAATACTATAATGAAGGGTAAAACTTATACTGACAAAGTTTTAATAACTTCTATAAACAACGTAAACAAAGATAAAAATAGATAATATGAACAACCAACCACAAGTAGACCCTATAACAGGTCAACCGGTTCAGTATGGAGTTACACCTCCACCTGCAGCTAGTTTAACATCACCCTTTAACCCACAAGCTCAACAAGTAGGTAACGCTGTAATGGGTAATCAAGACCAAAGACAAATGTCATTAGGTAACAACACACCTTTATTCAAAAAAAGCTGCGGCTATTAAAAACAAAAATATGGAAACTAAAAACGGAATTGTAGGAGAAAACACTTTATGGGATGGGCCATTAAGTCAAGATGGTAGACCTCACAGTAAAGGCTCTAGCTCAGGGTCAAAAGGTATGAAACTAAAATTAGCCGATTGTGGTTGTGATGGCTTAAAAGCACCAATTACTCAAAGAGCTAAAGGATAGAGCTATGCCATATACCCAGCCAAGTAAAACCCCTTTGTTAAAAGTTGATAAGTCTAAAATGGCTTGCAATAAACCAAAGAGAACTCCTAGCCACCCTAAAAAGTCACATGTAGTTAAAGCTTGTGCTAATGGCAAGGAAAAGATAATAAGATTTGGAGAACAAGGTGCTAGTACTGCTGGTAAGCCTAAGTCTGGTGAATCTGCTAAAATGAAAGCTAAGAGAAAATCATTTAAAGCTAGGCACGGTAAAAATATAGCTAAAGGTAAAATGTCGGCGGCCTATTGGGCTGATAAAGAAAAATGGTAGCTTATGGCTTATAAAATGAGAATGGGTAAGTTATCTATAGACAACACGCCTATATATCAAGTGGATGAAGAAGAAGGCGTTATGGGTAGGGCTAATAAAAACGGGTCTATATTAATAGATAAAGATTTAAGCCCTGCGGAACAAAGAGATGTTATAAGGCACGAGAAAGTTCATTTAGATCAAATGAAAAGAGGTGACCTTGATTACGATGATAAATTCGTTTATTGGAAAGGTAAAAAAATATCTAGATCAAAAATGGATGATGGTGATCCAAGTACCCCTTGGGAGAAAGAAGCTTACAAGGCAAATAAGATAAAAAGCACGTGATAATATAGATATACAAATCTAAAATCTAATCAAATGAAAAAATTATTATTATTACTAGCTTTATCAACAACTTTATTATCAACAGCTCAAAAAGGATTTTCTGGATCTTGGATAAGCGAAACGTCGTCTTATTATACTAATATACTAGCTGATAGTACATTAGTTACTAGAGTTATAAATATAAGCTTCCACGAAAACAGGGTTATAGAAGAAACTATAATAAAACAAAAAAAAGACAGCTTCAAAACATTGTTAACTAATAAACTGAATGGATATAAAGTTCAAATAAATTATATACTTAAGGACGATAACAATCTTACATGTGTTTACACTGGAGACTTAAATAGAACAATAAAACTAAAAAGAGTAATTAAAAATTAATAAAAAAAGTTATGGCTTACACACAAAACCCTGGTCGCGGACCAATGCAAAAAACTGGTAGAGGATTACCAGAAGGATTTAAACAAATAGATCCAACAGATGAGAAAACGGGTGCAAATCAACATCCTGGTTATAAGAAACCTGAGTTTAAAAAAGAATTCGAAGGTGATAATTTGACTAGTGGACAAAGTTTTGCTAATTACGACAAAGAAAAAGATTTTGTAGAAAAATCAAAATTATCTGCTAGTAGAGAGAAAACCGTTAAATTTCCTAAAAGAGGTGAAACTTTTAATATAGGAGGCAAAGGTAAAAAGCTAAATGTAGAAATATCTAGCATAGACGAAAAAACAGGTGATATTGGTTATCAAAATATTAAAACAGGCGAACGTGGTATTGGATCTAGAGCGGCTTTCAAAGAAAGCATAGCAACTGGTTACTCTTTAGGTAAGATTAGTGAAGCTATAAAACGCAGGTCATCAAAAAAATAATACAATGGCTTACAGGTGGCGTTATCAAAGAAATAGGCAACGTCATTGATAAGCTTACCACTACGGAGGAAGAAAAGCTGGAGGTTAAAAAACAAATCCAAGAAGTATTAGAAAAAGCTGACAGCAATGCTCAAGAGCAAGTAACGGCTCGTTGGGTTGCTGATATGAATTCTGATAGTTATTTGGCTAAGAATATTAGACCTTTAGTTTTAGTGTTCTTAACGTTTGTGTTCAGTCTATTAGCTTTTACAGATGGTAACATAGGTGAATTTAAAATAGCAAAAGAATACATACCAATATTTCAAACTTTACTAGTAACTGTTTACGGAGCTTATTTTGTAGGTAGAACATGGGAAAAAAATATAAAATCAGGTAATAATAAATAAATGAAAACAATTAAATTAAATCAAATGGAAAACAAGATCACGAAAAAAGAATTAGAATTAGTAGTAGAGTTGCAACAAAAACTAAACACAGCTGTATCTCAAATAGGTATATTGGAAGCACAAAAGCATTCGTTGCTACATGATTTAGCAGAGCAAAACAAAGAGGTTGAAGAAAATAAGTCAAAACTCGAAGGAAAATACGGTGCTATTAATATAAATCTAACAGACGGTAGTTTCACTAGTATAGAGCAAGAAGCAAAACCTTTAGATAACTAACGTGTCTAACATTATAAGAAAAATAAGTATAGGTTCTGACTACAAGAACGAAGCGATGCACTATTCTCTTACTCAAAAAGTATACGGAGGACATGAAATATGTGATATACTTCACAGCGAGTCTGATTCATCTTATAATATATATATCAAAAAAAATAACGAGGTAATGCCATGGAAGAAGTTTAATTCTAACATGGCTATCTCTATTGAATATGATTTAGAATATTAATGAGAAGTGTTTTTGACTTTATAGTAAAGCCTATAAAAGGAAGATATGACAACGATATAAAAGTTGGTGATAAAAAACTAACTATAAATTCTAGTATAGAAAACTTTAAATTTATAAGCAGAGTAGCGGAGGTAATAGCTGTGCCTACAGCTTTTAAAACTGAAATTAAAGTTGGTGATATTGTTTTAATACACCACAATATATTTAGAAGATATTATAATCAAAAAGGTAAAGCTGTGGACAGTAGTAAGCTTTTTAAAGATAATATGTACTTTTGCCAACCAGATCAGATGTACTTGTGCAAGAACAAAGATAGTTGGAAAAGTATTGGTGAAAGGTGTTTTATAGCACCAATAGAGAATACAGATCAATTCTCATTAGATAAAGAGAGAAAATGTGTTGGTATACTAAAGATTGGTAATAGTTCTTTAGAAGCTCTTAAAATAAACGAGGGCGACTTAGTTAGCTACAAAGATAACAGAGAATTTGAGTTTATAGTAGATAACCAACGAATGTACTGTATGGAATCAAATGATATTTTATTGAAACATGACTATAAAGGAGACGAAAAAGAATATAATCCAAGCTGGGCAAAAAGCAGTTGAGGAATTAATAAAGGTAGCTAAAGAAAAGATCGTAGACTCAGATGATGATATTTCAGCTGACAGACTTAAAAATGCTGCCGCAACTAAAAAACTAGCTATATTCGATGCTTTTGAAATATTGAGCAGAATAGAAGCAGAAGAAAAGCTACTGGAAGACAAGCCAAGTGAGGATGAATCAAAAAGCTTCAAAGGCTTTGCAGAAGGTAGATCTAGGTAATGTACGAGCAAACATTAGTAAAAATAGTAAAAGACCATATAAAACCTGCAATAATAAAAAGACAGAACAGGTATAAGAAATGGACTCAAGGTTACAACAAGGAGTATGATATGGTTGTTGTAAGCAACGACGGCACTATAGGAGACATATTAGAGATACAGAATTTAAAGATAGCTCTACCATGTGTACCTAAAGATGTTTTCAAGAACTCAAAATTAAAAGAGGAGCAGTCTTGGAGTAGATTAGATTACCCAAAAGAGTTGTCTAAAATAAAAAGTGTTTTTGAGTGGAATAAATACCCTTCTGATTTTCAAAAGAAATGGTATAACTATATAGATAATGAGTTTAAGAAACGAGAAGAAGGTTTTTGGTTTTACAATAATGGTAAACCAACTTATATAACTGGTACTCATTATATGTATCTTCAATGGTCTAAAATAGATATTGGAGCTGCTGATTACAGAGAGTCAAATAGAGTATTTTTTTTATTTTGGGAAGCTTGTAAGGTTGACGCGAGATGTTATGGAATGTGTTATTTAAAAAACAGACGTTCTGGTTTTTCATTTATGTCATCAAGTGAGATTGTAAATCAAGCCACGATGTCTACGGATTCTAGATTTGGTATATTATCAAAGTCAGGTAGTGATGCTAAGAAAATGTTTACAGATAAGGTTGTACCTATATCTATCAACTACCCTTTCTTTTTTAAACCCATACAAGATGGTATGGATAGACCAAAGACAGAGTTAGCTTATAGAGTTCCAGCCTCTAGACTTACTAGGAAAAAATTAAATGAAGGAGATATAGAGGAGGAAATAGATGGCTTAGATACTACTATTGACTGGAAGAACACGGGAGACAACTCTTATGATGGTGAAAAGTTAAAACTACTAGCTCACGATGAAAGTGGTAAGTGGGAAAGACCAGATAATATTTTAAATAACTGGAGAGTAACTAAAACCTGTTTAAGATTAGGTAGTAAAATAGTTGGTAAGTGTATGATGGGATCAACATCAAATGCTTTAGATAAAGGTGGTAAAAATTTCAAGAAATTATATTATGCTTCAGACGTTACGAAAAGAAACCGCAATGGGCAGACTAGCTCAGGACTATATTCTTTGTTCATACCTATGGAATGGAACTACGAAGGGTTCATTGATTCTCATGGGCTACCTGTATTCGATAACCCAAAAAAAGAAGTAAAAGATCCAAGCGGAGAAGTTATAGAGTACGGTGTTATTGATCACTGGAAAAACGAAGTAGATGGATTAAAAGACGATCAAGACGGTTTAAACGAGTATTATCGTCAGTTTCCTAGAACAGAAAAACACGCTTTTAGGGACGAGGCTAAAATGTCACTATTTAATCTTACTAAAATATATCAACAAATAGATTACAACGAAGACTTAAACAACTCTAAAATGGTTACAAGAGGTAGTTTTCATTGGGAGAATGGAGTTAAAGACTCAAGAGTTGTTTTTACACCAAACAAAGACGGTAGGTTTTTAGTTTCTTGGATTCCGCCTATAGAACTACAAAATAGAGTCATACTAAAAAACAATGGAAAACACCCAGGTAACGAACACATGGGAGCTTTTGGTTGTGATAGTTACGATATATCAGGTACTGTTGATTCTAGAGGCTCTAATGGAGCTTTACACGGTTTAACTAAGTTTAGCATGGAAGATGCTCCACCTAATATGTTTTTTTTAGAATATATAGCTAGACCTCAAACAGCTGAAATATTTTTTGAAGATGTGTTAATGGCTTGTGTATTTTATGGCATGCCAATATTAGCTGAGAACAACAAACCAAGACTTTTGTACTATTTTAAGAGAAGAGGTTATAGAGGTTTTTCAATAAACAGACCAGATAAAGTATATAATAAATTATCTACAACAGAAAAAGAAATTGGTGGAATACCAAACTCTAGTGAAGATATAAAACAAGCACATGCAGCAGCTGTAGAATCTTACATAAACGATTTTGTTGGTGCGACAGAAAGAGGTTACGGAAATGTTTATTTTCAAAGAACACTAGATGATTGGGCGAGATTTGATATAAACAATAGAACTAAGTTTGATGCAACTATAAGTTCTGGTCTAGCAATAATGGCTTGCAACAAAAATAAATACACACCAATATATAGGCAAAGCAAACAAAATGTTTCTCTATCTTTTGGAAAGTATGATAATAAAGGACACATTTCAAAAATAATAAAATAAATGATTTACAAAAGCGTAAACAGCACCTTTCCAAGTCAGGTAGTACCGGATGCAGAAAAGCAGAGCTATGATTATGGTTACGAAATAGGAAGAGCTATTGAAAACGAATGGTTTAGAGGAGATCGTGGCGCTGGTGGTGGTAGTGGGAGATTTGGTAGTAATTGGCAAAACTTTCATAGGTTAAGGTTATACGCTAGAGGTGAACAGTCTGTACAAAAATATAAGGATGAAATGTCTACTAATGGCGATTTATCTTATTTAAACTTAGATTGGCAACCTGTTGCAGTGTTGTCTAAGTTTGTTGATATAGTCACGAACGGTATGACAGATAAAGGATATGAGATAAAATCTTTTGCAACAGACCCCGTAGCTTTAAAACATAGAACAGACTATACAGAGGCTTTAGCTAGAGACGCTTTCGCTAGAGATTTAATACTAGAAGCAGAACAGGAACTAGGTGTAAACGTAAGATCTACAAATGTAGACGAACAAGATTTACCAGAGAATAAAGAAGAGCTAGAACTTCACATGCAGCTAAACTACAAACAAGCTGTAGAAATAGCCGAAGAAGAAGTTATAAACAACATACTGGATTTTAATAGATATACTGAGATAAAGAAAAGAGTTGCTCAGGATTTAACCGTACTAGGAATAGGTTGTACTAAAACAGATTTTAATTTATCAGAAGGCGTTAAAGTTAAATACGTAGACCCAGCGAATCTAATATACTCTTACACTGAAGACCCTAATTTCGAAGATGTATATTACGTTGGAGAAGTTAAAAGCATATCCTTACAAGAACTTAAAAAGCAGTTTTCGGATTTGACAGACGAAGATCTTAAAGAAATAGAAAAACAACCTGGTGATAGTAATTATACTAGACAGTATAATGGTCAAGACGATAACTACGATCAAGTGCAGGTGTTATATTTCGAGTACAAGACATATTCCAACCAAGTGTTTAAAATAAAAGAAACAGACCAGGGTTTAGAAAAGTCGCTAGAAAAAGATGATAGTTTTAATCCACCTGAAAATGACAACTTTAAAAGAGTTAGTAGGTCTATAGAGGTTTTATATAGTGGAGCTAAAATACTAGGTCAAGATAAAATGCTGAAATGGGAATTAGCTGAAAACATGACAAGGCCTTATAGTGATCAAACTAAGGTTGAAATGAATTACTCTATCTCAGCACCTAGAATGTACAAGGGTAGAATAGATAGTTTAGTTAGCAAGTGTATTGGTTTCGCTGACATGATACAGATAACACATTTAAAAATACAGCAAGTATTATCTAAGATGGTACCTGACGGTGTTTTTGTGGATGTTGATGGATTAGCAGAAGTAGATCTAGGTAATGGTACAAGTTATAATCCTCAGGAAGCATTAAACATGTATTTCCAAACAGGTAGTATAGTTGGTAGGTCATTAACTCAAGACGGCGACTTAAATGCCGCCAAAGTTCCTATACAAGAATTGAATTCTTCATCTGGTATAAACAAAATACAAGCGTTAATACAGACTTATCAATACTACATACAAATGATAAGAGATGTAACTGGCTTAAACGAAGCTAGAGATGGTAGTGCGCCTGCAAAAGATTCTTTAGTAGGTTTACAGAAATTAGCAGCAGCAAATTCTAATGTTGCAACTAAACACATACTACAATCATTAATGTACATAACTGTTAGAACATGTGAGAATATAAGTCTAAGGGTTGCTGATATGTTAAGTTTTCCTTTAACCAAAAATGCTTTAATGAATTCTATAAATACTTTTAATGTTGGTACATTAGAACAAATGCAGTACCTTAACATGCATGAGTTTGGTATCTTCTTAGAATTAGAACCTGAAGAGGAAGATAAAGCGCAATTAGAAAGGAATATACAAATAGCACTACAAACTGGTAGCATTGATTTAGATGATGTTTTAGATTTACAACAAATATCTAACATTAAGCTAGCTAATCAAATAATAAAGCAAAAGAAAAGACAAAGAGCAAAACTAGCTCAACAGGTTCAGCAAGCTAATATACAGGCTCAAGCACAAGCAAACTCTGAAACAAACGAAAAAGCAGCTTTAGTTGAAATGCAAAAGCAACAAGCTTTAGCAGAGACCACTCTTCAAATAGAACAAGGTAAGTCTCAATTTAAAATAAATTTATTACAGCAGGAAGCAGAGATAAAGAAGCAATTGATGGCTGAAGAGTTTAGTTACAACATGAAGCTAGCTCAGATAAAGGCAAATGAAGACTCTGGTAGGGAAATGAAAAAAGAAGATCGTAAAGACGATAGAACAAAAATACAAGCGACTCAACAATCAGAGTTGATTGATCAAAGAAAAAACGACTCTATGCCAAAAAACTTTGAATCATCTGGAAACGATGATCTTGGAGGTTTTGGCTTAGGTGGTTTTGACGCTATATAAACAGTAACTATTTAATTATATTATATTATGGAAGTAAAACAAGAAGGTGACTTTAAAATTAAAAGTAAACCTAAAAAACCTAAAAACTTAGGTAAAAAAAATGAAATAACTAAAGTTGAAATACCAAACACGGAACCCGCTGCGCAGGGAGAGGTTTTAGATAGTGTAACTAAAGTTACTGTAAAAACAAGCGATGCAATTTTACCAGAGCCAATAGTAGATTCTGTTGTAGATGAAAATGTAGTGGTAGTAAACGACGACACTGTAGAAGAAATTGATTCTGTAATTCAAGAAATAACAGACGAACCTGATTCAATTGTTGACACGCAAACTGTTGTTCAAGATGCAATAACGCAGAGTAATATTGAGCTACCTGAAAATATAGAAAAACTAGTTAACTTTATGAAAGAAGTACCTGGTAGCACTATAGAAGACTATGTTAGATTAAATGCTGATTACTCAAGCATTAATGAGCAGACTTTGTTAGAAGAATATTACAAGAAAACAAAACCTCACTTAGATGCTGAGGATATAAAAATCATTCTAGAAGACTTTTCATACGACGAAGAGCTAGATGATGATAGAGAAATACGCAAAACAAAAATTGCGTTTAAAGAAGAAGTTGCAAAAGCTAAAGGCTTTTTAGAGGACACCAAGAGTAAATACTACGATGAGATCAAGTTGAGACCAGGCGTAACTCAGGACCAACAAAAAGCAGTTGACTTTTTTAACAGATTCAACGAAGATCAACAAGCTACAGTTGAAAAGCATAATATTTTTTTACAAAAAACTAAAAACTTACTAAATGACGATTTCAAAGGTTTTGATTTCAATGTCGGAGAAAAAAAGTTTAGGTATGGAGTAAAAAATGTTAACGAAGTGGTAGAAGCACAGTCTGATATAACTACGTTCATCGGGAAGTTCCTTGATAAAGACGGAAACATATCTGATGCTAAAGGTTATCACAAGGCTTTATACGCAGCTAGGAACGCTGATACCATAGCGCAGCATTTTTACGAGCAAGGAAAATCCGATACGGTAAAAAGTATTATGGCTAAATCTCAAAACATAACAACAGAACCTAGGCAAAACGCTAGTGGATCTGTTTTTGTTAACGGGATAAAGGTAAAAGCTATTAACGGTGTTGACTCTTCAAAGCTTAAGATTAAAACAAGAAAATTTAACTAAAAAAAACAAAAATTATGGCTTTAAGTCCAAACTTCGGTTCAATTAAACCGAGTCAAAAACAACAAGTATTAGAATCTAACTTCTTATCATTTAACGGTGGTGCAGGAGCTGGAGATTCAAACACATTCGCACAACAGTATCTACCTGAGATCTACGAACAAGAAGTAGAGCGTTACGGAAACAGAACATTATCTGGTTTCTTACGTATGGTTGGAGCTGAAATGCCAATGACGTCTGACCAAGTAATTTGGTCTGAACAAAATAGATTACACGTAGCGTACAACGACGTGGCTAACGATTTAACAGATACACTTACTTTTACCGTTGGTGGTACTGGAGATGCTTTTGTAGAAAATGTTATTTCAAAAAATCAAACTGTAGTTATTTTAGATCCTGCTGGAGCAGAGCTAAAAGCTTTAGTTTTATCATCTTCTCAAGCTGGAGCAGTTGCTACAATCGTAGTAGCTCCTTATACAGCTGCTGATACTTCCTCACTCGCTGCGACTGGATTAAAAATCTTCGTATACGGTTCTGAATATGGGAAAGGATCTAGCGTTGTAAATTCAACTGGCGCTGCTGATGCTAACGGTTACAAGTCTATCACCCCTTCTTTTACTCAATTCTCTAACTCTCCTGTTATTATTAGAAACAAATACGTAGTATCTGGATCTGATATGGCTCAGATTGGATGGGTAGAAGTTGCTACTGAGGATGGATCTTCTGGGTACTTATGGTATTTAAAAGCTGAGTCTGAAACTAGACTACGTTTTGAAGATTACTTAGAAATGAGTGTTGTAGAGGGTGAAAAAGCTGCTGCTGGTTCATTAGCTGCTGGTGCTGGTGTAAAAGGTACTCAAGGTTTATTTGCTGCTGTAAAAGATAGAGGTAACGTAAACACTGGATTTACTGCTAACACAGGTTTAGCTGCTTTTGATGAAATTCTAAAGAACTTAGATACTCAGGGAGCTATTGAAGAAAACATGTTATTTTTAAACAGACAAACTTCATTAGACTTTGATGATATGTTAGCTGGTCTTTCTGCTGGAGCAAATGGAGGTACTGCTTATGGTTTGTTTGAGAACTCTGAAGAAATGGCTTTGAACTTAGGTTTCTCAGGATTCAGAAGAGGTTCTTACGACTTCTATAAGACTGACTGGAAATACTTAAACGATGCATCTACTCGTGGAGCAATCCAAGGATTAACTGCAAGCGTTGAAGGTGTATTAGTACCTGCTGGAACTTCTACTGTTTATGACCAAGTATTAGGTACAAACATTAGACGTCCTTTCTTGCATGTTCGTTATAGAGCTTCACAAGCTGACGATAGAAGAATGAAGACTTGGTTAACTGGTTCTGCTGGTGGTGCTTATACTTCTGACTTAGATGCGATGGAAGTAAACTTCTTATCTGAAAGATGTTTATGTGTACAAGGAGCAAATAACTTTGTATTATTTCAAGGAGTCTAAAAAGATTCAAAATTAATGTAGTAATTACCCTCGATAAAACTTCGGGGGTATTTATTACTCTTATATGACATTAGCCCCTTACTATATATAACTACAGGCTATTGTCACACTTTTCTAAATTATTAAATTATATTATATTATGGCTGCAAAAAAAACACCAGCAAATACAGTTGAGGTTGCTCCTCAGCAGGAAACAGTAACTAAGGTTACTCCACAGATGAAAAAACCAATTAAACCAACTTGGGAAATCAAAGATAGAACGTATATTCTAAAAAGAGGTATGAGTCCTTTAACTTATACAATACCTGCTAGACATACTATTAAACATTCTTTATTATACTTTGACAAAGAGACTGGTCAACAAAAAGAGATTAGATATGCAACAAATCAATCTTCTCCATTTAAAAAAGAACAAGAAGGAGAGGCTACTTTAGGTCATATCATTTTTACAAATGGATCATTATTTGTTCCAAAAGAAAAACAAAACTTACAAAAATTATTATCACTTTATCACCCTATCAAAGGTCGCGCATACGAAGAGTTTAGTCCTATGGAAATCGCTGAAGATGAATTAGACATCTTAGATTTACAAATAGACGCTATGACAGCGGCTAGAGCTATTGACATTGATCATGCTGAGGCTATAATGAGAGTTGAGCATGGTACTAAGGTTAATAAGATGAGCTCTAAGGAGATTAAAAGAGATTTATTATTATTTGCTAGGTCAAACCCAGAAATGTTCTTAGAACTAGCTAAAGACGAAAACGTTCAATTAAGGAACTTTGCTATTAAAGCTTCTGAGAACGGAATAATCAAATTATCTCAAGACCAAAGAACGTTCACTTGGGTTTCTACTGGTAGAAAATTAATGAATGTACCATTCGATGAAAATCCTTATTCAGCTTTTGCTGCTTTCTTGAAAACAGATGAAGGTGTAGAGATTTATCGATCTATAGATAAAAATCTATAAAAACAAGTAATACTAATTGTAGAGGATAGGTCGCTTTAAAAGTGGCCTAACTTCTATAAATAATAAAAACATTAAAATGGCAATAAACGTAGATACGGTTTATAAAACAGTCTTATTGATTCTAAACAAAGAACAAAGAGGCTATATGACTCCTGACGAGTTTAACAAGGTAGCGACTCAAGTTCAACTTGAAACTTTTGAAAACTACTTTGAAAGCCTGAACCAACAACTTAGAGTTCCAGATAACGATAATGAATACGCTGACCGTGTAAAAAATATCGATGAAAAAATAGCTGTATTTAAAACATCAGGCGTAGCAAGTTATGATACAACACGTTTCAAAACCCCTGTCAACTCTGGTTTAATTTCATACATTCAAGAATTTATCACGCTGCCTGGTGTGTCTGTTTATGGTTTCAATAATATATCAGTATCTCAATTACAGAATAGTATTATAACTGTTAGCTATGATGGTGTTAAAAAAGTCGAAGGTGTAGATTATTCTATATCTGGTAACTTGTTCACTTACTTGTCTAGCGGATCACCCGCTTCACCACCTGTTGGTGTAAATATAAATGTCATTGCTAATCCTAGTGATTTTTACAGATTAGGAACAGTTATATATAACGATGAAATAGAGGTTCAAAAGGTAGAAAGAAATGAACTTCTTTATATAAATAGCTCTCCTTTAACTAAACCCACTGATAAATACCCCTTATATGTATATGAAGACTACAACATATATGTATATCCAAAAACCATAACAAGCGGCATATCAGTTACTTATGTTAGAAAACCAAAAGATGTTGTATGGAATTTTACAATACCTTCCGGTGAAAATTTCTATCAATTCAATGCTGTTAATTCTAGTGATTTTGAGTTACATGTATCAGAGCAGGCTGAAGTTATATTAAAAATATTATTATACGCTGGTGTTGTTGTTAAGGATTACAATTTAGTAAACCTAGCATCACAGCAAGTACAAGCAGAGCAACTAAACCAAAAAAGCTAAAAAATGTCATTAATAACTGAAAACAATAGACAATACTACGAAGGAGCTCAAAGTTTCAAAGGTGACAATGTAAAAAATAGTTTTACAACAACATTCAATACAAACTTAGAATGGTTCGCTGCTTCAAACACTGATGTTGAATACGCTAAAAACAATTTTAAAATATATACAAGTGTAAATGCTTTGCCAGGTAGTTGGGTAGAGCTTTTGTCTGGTTACACCGTTGATAAAAATAACATAATTTTTGATACAGCTCCAGTACCCCAACTTAATATAGTTGTACAGTTGAAAAGACTTGATGGTGGTAATTACGCAGCTAATTTTACAGAAAAAGCTTATGGAAATGTTGTTGAAGAAAATTATGGCTCATATTCTTATACTAAGCTAGACGATATAATAAATAGCTTCATAGTTGCTTATGTTGGTTCAGGTAAATTGATACAAGATGTAAAAAGAACAGACGTTATATTCCATGCTAAAAGAGCTATGCAAGAACTTAGCTATGATACATTAAAAAGCGTTAACTCACAAGAGCTAAATATACCACCAAGTTTAAGTTTAGCAATACCACAAGACTATGTAAATTACGTTAACATAGCGTGGGTAGACAAACAAGGTGTGAAACATACCATCCTACCTACTAAGTTAACAAGTAATCCCCATAACATACCACTTCAAGACAACGCTGGCCAACCAATACAAGATAATTTTGGGGATAACACCGAAGGAACTTCTATAACAGAAGCAAGATGGGACAACAATGATTTAAAACTAAGAAGAGAAGCTTTAGATAGTAGAGATTTTGGTTTTGATTTTTATTATGGAGATCAATCCTACGGTGTTGGCCAGATGTATGGTTTGGATCCTCAGTACGCGAATATAAACGGTTATTTTACTATAAACGAAAGAGAAAATAAGTTTTCTTTTTCATCTGATTTAGTTGGTAAGCTTATAATACTAGAGTATATATCAGATGGTCTATCTACAAACATTGATACTAGAGTACCTAAGCTAGCTGAAGAAGCTATGTATGCTTATATTATTCACGCTATTATATCTACTAGAATAAATCAACCTGAATACATTGTTAATAGACTTAAAAAAGAAAAAAGAGCTAAGATTAGAAACGCTAAAATAAGATTGTCTAATTTAAAATTAAATGAAATAGTTCAAGTATTTAGAGGAAAATCTAAATGGATAAAACACTAAAACTAAATGGCTGAAATAAAAAATAATTTTTTAAAGTCCAAAATGAATAAAGATCTTGACGATCGATTAATTCCTAATGGAGAATACAGAGACGCTCAAAACGTGTCAGTAGGTAAATCAGAAGATGCAGATGTTGGTGCGTTAGAAAACATTTTAGGTAACAACAATGTTACTTTAGAAACGCCTTATAGCAATGATTGTGAGATTATAGGTTACATTAGCGACACATCTAATAACTATATAATCACTTTTGTCACCAACTATAAAGACGCTGATGTTAGCAATCCAACCTTTGTTTACGACGCTAACAAAACGGATCCAGCCCCTAACCCATTATATGAGTGTCATATATGTCTATATAACACCATTGATTCAACATATAGAGTTATAGTTACTGGCGATTTTTTAAACTTCTCTACAACAAATAGAGTAATAGGAGTTAATTTAATAGAAGAACTTTTGTTCTTTACCGATAATAGAAACCAACCTAGAAAAATAAACGTAAGTAGAGCTTTAAGATCTAGCTCATATTATAACTCTGAAGTTAACATTTCTGTAGCAAAATATAATCCATATCTACCTATAGATCTAATAAGAAAGCAAAACTCAAAAGTTACAGCTACTACTTCTGGAATTACGATACCTATTGTTCAGCCGGTGGCTGGTACAATACCTATAAACTCTAGAGTAATAGTTAACACAGCAGCAGGTTTACCTGTGGTCTCTGGAACTGATTATGTATATGTAGTAGATAACAGCACTGTTAACGAAGTAACAGTTAGTAGCGTTATTAGCGTTGGGCAATCAGATTTAATATACTTCTTTGAGACAACAATGTCAAATGAGTCTAATGATAATTCTTGGCCTGGAGATCCTGATTTGTTAAAAGATAAATACGTTAGACTTTCTTATAGGTTTAAATTCGACGATGGGGAGAATTCTATAATAGCTCCTTTTACTCAAGTAGCGTATATACCTAAGCAACAAGGTTATTTTGTACAAGGCGATGAAGAGGGTGCTTATAGAAGTACTGTTCTTGAGTTTATGGAAAACAACGTAGACAATATAGATTTAATGATACCGCTACCCTCAGCTGGTAAAGATTTAGAAAACATGTACAAAGTGTCAAGTATAGATATTTTATATAAGGAGTCTGATGCTTTAGCTATAAAAGTACTAGAAACCGTACCTATATCCGCTGTATTAGTAGACGAAAATGGTCAAGAAAGAGTAACAAACGTCTATAAATACATTTACCAGTCAAGAAAACCTTATAAAACACTACCCCAATCAGACACTACTAGGGTTTATGATAAAGTACCAGTTAGAGCTCTTGCTCAAGAAACATCTGGTAATAGAATTATATATGGTAACTTCTACGACCAATACACGCCTCCAGCCTTTATAGATTATAATGTAGGTGTTTTTCAAAAAAATTCAAATAATTTCAGCGCTTTTGCTGAATACCCAAACCATACTGTAAAGCAAAACAGAAACTACCAAGTGGGCTTTATATTGTCTGACAAGTTTGGTAGACAATCGCCAGTTGTATTATCTCCAGTCACGCTAACAGGTGTTTCTACTGGAACTAATTTCACAGGAGGTTCTACTATTTACCATCCATACACACCTGCTTCATCGCCAAGCACCTCGCCTACTTGGCTTGGTGACGCTTTTCAAGTGGTTGTTAACTCACCTATACAAAGTGCTAAGGACTTAGGTTTAGGTAGACCTGGTTTGTATGCTATTCAACAGCTAGCCTCTAATTTAGACGGAGATGGGTTTGCTGTTTCTGACGTTGTGTTCTCTGCTTCTAATTCCTTTAATTTTATACTAGAAGAAATTGCTCATCCTAACAATATTAACATTCCTAGAGTCGGTGATTATGTTAGAGGTCAATTTGAAGATTATGTAGAAGTAACAGACGTAACTACTAATGCAGGTAGAATTTACGTCACTTCTTCAAAAGATATTAACGTAGATTTTTATTCGGTTGACCCAGAAATAGTAGCAGGTAATCCAGATATAAAGTTTTGCTACATAATAAATCAAACAGGTTGGTATTCTTACAAAGTAGTAGTTAGACAAACAGAGCAAGAGTATTACAACTGTTATCTTCCAGGTATACTGAATGGCTATCCAGCACAAAACACAACTACTCCTACACCTATACCTTTCCCAGCGAATGAAGTAGGTAAAACAGCTCACACTATACTGCTTAACGATAATATAAATAAAATACCCAGAGACTTAAGTGAAGTTGGACCAGATCAAAAACAGTATAGAAGTTCTGTTCAGTTGTTCGGTAGAGTTCAAAACACTTCAAGTAGTACAAGTACTCAGTATTTTCCAGGTAGAAGTACGGACACGGTGTCTACTATAGGTAATGCTGTTGATTTAAACATGCCTGCTACTGAAATGGTGGATCCGTCTAAAATGTATCAACTAGACACAAACCCTATAGTAGCTAGAATATCAACTCAATCAGGATCGATTGGTACTATTGATGCTAACATGAGCCCCGTGCTTTCTATATATGAAACAGAACCTGTAGTATCTTTATTAGATATATTTTGGGAAACTTCGACAGCGGGTCTTATATCAGACTTAAACGCTAATGTATTAACTGGTTATGAAGGGGCTACTAGTTTTTCTTATATTAACTTTTTGTTTAAAGAATTTCAAGATCCAGACGGTTCAGATAATGATATAATCACAGGGGTAACAGGTGTAGCAAACTCTCCATGGATAACAGATCTTTTTTATCCTTTAGACTCAGAAGGAGCTGTTTTAACAAACACTACTGGTACAATGACAGTAACTAACATGAATGATCCAAGCGATGATTTAGATACTGTTTTTTCATTAGAGCAAGTTGATCAAGCAGATCTTAATAATCCAGGAGCGTATAGAATAAAAATGTTACAAGCCCAAACTTTTAGAAATAATTACCAAGTTTTTGGTTCTTATGAATTTTCTATACAAATAAAAAACCTTACAAGCGGTGTTTCATCAATAATAACTCTGCCTCCTGAACAAACAGTTCTCACGAATGTGCAACCGGTTTTTCCTACAGAAGTTAACGGATTTTTACCTCAAGTAAACGTAGAAACCACTGTTCAGAACGCAAATATAGGTGTTGCTAATTACGCTAAAAACGGAGCAATTAGAAATAAAGATGATGATTTAGCTTATAAATTACTATCTCAATCTCCATTACCTTTCCCTGGTTTTCCAAATAAAGGCTTTTCTTTAAATGAATCAACCGGGCAAGTAAGAACCTTGTACAGTAACATGCCTGATGGTATATATACTCTATCAATTAGAGCTAGAGACGCTATGGTTTCAAGTAATAGAACAACAGGTAAAACTTTATCAAATGATACTCAATTAAAAGTAGTTGTTGGGGATCAAACAACAAACGTTCCAACTAATTGTTACCCTACAAGCGTAGGAGCAAATACTCAAGGTTGGCCCGATAAAGTAGCTGCAAACTCATCCACAACTAGCCCTAGATTTGGTGGTATATTTTTGTTTTCAGACAGTGGCACAGGTAGCCCGGGTGGATGTTTAAATGATCCTCAATGCAATTGGAAACAGCAACTACCAGATTGGGCTTGGTACGCTGTTAACAATGGGAATATACAAATGGTGACCAATGTAGGTCCTTCTCTTGAGAAAGGAGTGTTACAAACAAACTTGATGATAGAGATAGAAAGAACATTGCCAAAGCAAAGAGATTATTACTTTTACATAAGAGCAAACGTACAAACAAAACCAAAAAGTTCACCTTTACAAAGTAATAATTGGTCAGACAAAGAACCTGTTTATGATTATCAAAACAATAATATAACAGAGGCTTTGTTAGAGGCTGAAAATGACAATTTAATGTCTATGAATGTTCCCAATCAAGTTGGTGAGAAAAATCTATTTTCTCTACCAATGGTTTTTGATGCTCAATTAGATTACTGCATATCTTGGCAGGTTATTGGTTTACCTTACAGTCCAGAGCCTGGAGGTTTTACATCTAAGATATGGATAAGCACAGGTGATTTTACAGCTGGTGATTGCGTTATTGTTGATGGAGTCAACGTTGCTAATGGTACAGGTAGAGATGCTGATTACTACGAATACAACTTGTACGATCAAAGTCAAGGCGGAACCTCTACGAGTGCTAATTTAGCATGTACATACTCTACAGCTACACCAAGAACCCTGTACAGTAGAACACCTTATGGCGTTTATGTAGATCAATTTTTTACAGACCCAAACTTGCTGCCTCAAAACGGTTTTATTTCACCTAATTCAAACAATTTTTACTCATACGAATATCAAGCAGGACCGTTAAACACAAGTGCTAATAGATTAGAGGAAAGAATTAGTGCTAGCATAGAGAATACATCGTTTTTAAACGGGGTTATTAAAGAAAACGATAATTTCGTGAAAACTGCTAAAACTTTTAGATGTGAAATAGCTCCTACCAATCCTGGTTTTGGTGATACTATTCAAACCTTACCTTATTACAGGTGGGGAGCAAACGCAGGGGGTTAATTAAAGGAAGTTTTAAAAAAAATAAGTAATAATAAAATTATGAGCGCAGTACTTGAAATAAAATACTTCAACTCATTCTGGCTTAAAAGAATGAAGAATTTAACTGACGACAGTAACCCTGTTGATCAACCTGTTTTCAACGACACTGAGCAAGTTGCTAATTTACCAAAAGATTATATCGTTGGTACAACTAAATACTCGGTGAGTGAAACGTCAGAAGATTGGTTTATAGAAGAAGCAAGGATTAGAGGTGGTTACAACAATACGTCTGTTGATTTCGGTGTTAAAGCTTATTTAGTCGAAGACGATAATGTTCAACAACATAGATTTAATAGCATGATTTACTCAGGTGTTTTTAACTCTAGAACAGGTGTCAACAATACTAATGTGTTTTCAGTTGCTGACGATATAACTAAAAGTGTTAATCCATCTAATGCATCTATCCAAAAACTATATGCTGAAGATACTAATTTAATAATATTTCAAGAAGACAAAGTAAGCAAAGCTTTAATAGATAAAGATGCAGTATACTCTGCTGAAGGTAATTCCGCTATAACATCTACACGTATGGTTATAGGTCAAATAGTGCCTTTTGGAGGTGTTTATGGCATAAGCACGGATCCAGAATCTTTTGCTGTATATGGTTATAGAAAATATTTTTCAGATAGAAAACGTAATGCAGTATTGAGACTTTCTATGGACGGTATAACAGAAATATCTAATTATGGTATGCAAGACTTTTTTAGAGATAATTTAGGAGGTTTAAGTTCCACTGGATCTATTATAGGTGGTTGGGACATACATAATAAAAACTATGTTATAAGTTTAAAAGAAGAAGGAAACTACCAAGAAGGTAGTTACAACACATTGTCGTTCGATGACAGTGTTAACGGGTGGACTAGTTTTTATAGCTACAATCCAGATTTCTTAATTGGTTTGAACACTGATCTATATTCTGTTAATTTAGGTAAAATATACAAACACTATACTTTAGACCCTGTTTTTTCAGAAAATAGATCTGTATTTTATGGTGTAAGAAACGACTCATCCGTCACGTTTGTATTCAACAAAAACGTATCTTCTGTAAAAACTTTTAAAACAATAAACTACGAAGGTAGTGATGAATGGGAGCTAGAATCAATGGACACATCTACTGACTCTACTTTACCTATATCTAAATATGCTGGTTCTCAAGTAAATTTAATGAATATACAGAACCAACTATTTATTAACAACTTTAAGAAAAAAGAAAATAAATATTTTGCTAATGTAATAAACAACACTTTGTCTCAACCAGGTGAGGTTGTTTGGGGTGGAGATAGCTCAGGTGTTAAAGGGTTTTTTGCTACAGTTAAAATGAAGCTTGATAAATCAGTTGCAGGTAAGAAAGAATTATTCGCAGTATCAACAAATTTTGTTGAATCATCTTATTAAATTAAATTAAATTAAATGGAATTAAGTATTAGAAAAATTAAAGAGTCAGATTGGCAAACCCTAGTGGATATGTGGAAGATGTGGCCAGAATGGAAAAAGGCTATACCTACAAAAGATCTATTACCTGAGAATGGAACTGGTGGTTTTATTGTTGAGAAAGATAACGTAGCTATAGTGGCTGGTTTTATGTATACGACTAACTCTAAGGTAGCATGGACCGAATGGGTTGTATCTAATAAGAATTATAGAGAAGATGACAGAAAAGACGCTTTAGAGCTTCTACTGAATGGTATAGAGCATGTAGCAAAAGCTAGTGGTTATAGTATCATATTAAGCATAGCTAGAAATAAAGGATTAATAAATACTTTTAAAGAATTAAAATATACCGTAGACGAAAATCCATCGTTTGAGGTTGTTAAAAAAATAAATTAAAAATATGGCAGTAGCAGCAGCAATAGGAGCAGTGGCAACAATAGGTAGTGCAGCAATAGGAGCGGGTTCAGCTAAAAGACAAGCTAGAGGAGCTGCGGCTGAAAAAAGAGCAGCACAAGCGGAAGTTAATAGAATAAAAAGTCAAAGACAAGAGATAATAAATCCTTATGCCGATATAAAAGACTTGAGTTCTATGGCCAAAGATCTTAGCGGTATGATAACTAACCCATACGAGAATCTAGGTGTGGCAACTCAAGCTGCGGAAATAAAAATGGAGCAAACAGATATTGCTCTAGCAAATACTTTAGACACTTTACGTTCTACAGGTGCTAGCGCTGGTGGTGCAACAGCTTTAGCTCAAGCTGCTTTACAATCTAAAAAAGGAATTGCAGCTTCTATAGAACAACAGGAAGCTGGTAACGAAAAGCTTAGAGCGCAAGGAGAGTTAGCTATGAACCAACAAAAAATGTCAGAACAACAGAGACTGCAAGGTATTGCTGTTGCTGAGGGCCAAAGAATTCAATCGCTAGACGCAGCGGGTAAACAATTTGAATTTCAGGCTCAAGAAAATAGAACAAGTGCGGATCTCGATAGAGCTTCTGGCCAAGAAAGTCAAGCTAGAGCACAACAAGCCTCTGCGAACCAAGCTAAGGCACAAGCATGGGGTGGCGCTGCTTCTGGCCTTGCAGGGATTGCTACTTCTGCTGTTTCAAGTGGTGGATTTGGATCAAAAAAATCACCTCCTAAAAAAGATTATACAAACGATTTACTAAACGCGGGAAAAAATTAAAGTAAAAAAACATGAGTTATAGAAATCCAGAAATAATAGTAGATAGATCTGCAGAGATATACGCGCAAAGCGCAGTTAATGTTGGTCAAATAGCGGTTAAAGGCGTTCAAGATATATACAAAGCTAGAGCCGATAAAAAGGCTAAAGAGAAAAAAAGGCAAGATGGTATAAGTGTATGGGAGAACAACTACAGAGATTCTATATCTAAAGATTATCAGAAAACAGCTGCAGGAATAAAAAATAAATCATACAGAGAGCAATTTGTAGAGCGGCAAACAGAAGCGGTGCAGAATTTATTGGAATTGAAATCAAAGTACACCTTCAACCCCGGTTCTGCTACTAAGGAAGATTTACTTGATTTTAATAAAAAAGAAGCAGAGTTTCGTAGAAAAAATATAGCAGCTAAAGAATTTGCTACTAATATAACTCTAGACGCTGAGAAAGTTGGTGAATCAGTTATGGGTACTAATAGCTCCAACGTGGCTTATAAAGGTTTAGCTGGTGATAATAGTCAGTTTAAAAACGCTCTTTTTCTAGCTGCTAACCAGAATAAAGACATGCCTGGAATTTCCTACGAAAAAATATGGAACGATGATGGCCAATGTGAGATAAAAGCAATTATTGATAAATCAAATCCTTTTGTTCAAAAAATGTCAGGTAGTGGTTTTTTAAATAGTGATAATTTAAAATTTGACAAAAAAGGTAAAGCCCAGTTAAATTACTCTGTAGACCCAGAAACTTACACTACCGCATTGGTGGATGTACCAGATGGAATTGATAACACAAAGTTACTAGCGCAGTCAGGTGTAACAGTAGGTGGCGTTATTAGAGATGAATACTTTGATAAAACATATTCTGAAAATAGTACTGGAATTAAAGATGTTACAGCTATAAACACAAAAGGTATTTTTCAAAGAGGTAAAATCTTAAACAATAAGGTTTTACGTGAAAACATAAAAAACCAATTATCAATAGTAGACTTAAGTCATGACCAGCAATTAGCTTGGAGACAAATGAGATTAAACGAAACTATTACACCTGCACAATCTGAAGAGTGGCTTAATATGTCTTCTAATGCAAAAAGAAACTACTTAGCTGATGAGATATTAATAGATATAGCGGATTCTTTTCAAGGTCAAGAAAAAACAAGTCAAAAAACAGTTACTAAAAAAACATCAAACACTGGTGGAGGAGAAAATGCAAAACCTTTAACTCAAACAGAATTAAACAGACAGAGAAAGGTAGAAGATATTAATTACATAGCTAAAAAACTTAAAGAAAAAGATTATAAGTTTGAGCCAAAAGCTATAACAAAATTAGCAAGTAGCTTTGGCGTAACATACGGTCAAAACATAGAGAATAAAGACGGAGAATTATACGGTATTACTTTGAAAGTAGGTGATAGAAAATTAACTATACTTGATACAGATAAGAAGGAGCAAGTTATCGAGAAAATACTTAGATTAAAAGTACCTGGTCTAACTGAGAAAGAATATACCGACGTTGTAAATGGTTTAAAAAACACTAAAGATAAAGACCTACCTAAGGATGGTGATTTAATTAGCTTTGCAGAAGACGCTGGTTGGTTAAAGAAGGAAAAATCAGGAAAAAAAGGTGATAATAAATTAAGCGCTAGTAGATTTAACACCACTAAATAACAAACAATGAACGAAGAAGCATTGCAACACTCATATGACCTGTTTAAGAAAGACGGGTACAACGGAAATATTGATGATTATAAAAAGCTTATCGAAGAAGACAACGATGCCTTAGAACACTCTTTTGGACTATTTAAAAGCGATGGATATGACGGCAAAGTTGAAGATTTTACAGAGCTTATTGCCACTGAACCAGTAAAGATAGAAGCTGTTGCAACGGAAGCTGCACCTGTAATAGCGGAAGAAGCTGTAGCAATGCCAAGCAGAACGGAGATGATAACAGGTGTAAAACCAGAAGATATGGTATCTACATCGGAAGAAGCTTCTTTGGGTTTACAAGACGGTGAAATAGAAAAAGAAGACGACGAGGATATTATAGCTAAGACAGAGAGATATGTTAATTACACTGTTGATGGAAAAGAGGTTGTAACTTTTGAAGACGACTATCTAGACAAGGTTCAAGGAAATCCTAACGCGCTTAGTTTTGAAGACTACGCAAAGTCTATAGATGTAAACATAGTAGAATCTCCAGCTAGCGTAACTATAAAGACTAAAGGCTCAGACGCTATAGCTCAAGATATTTTAGGAGCTGATGCATATTTGAAACCACAAGAGCTTAGTGGTTTTGGAGAAGACGGTCAACAACTTACTATAGAGAACAACAGGGAAAAAATACAGCAAGTATCTGAACAAGTGAATGGTATAAACTACCTGGACCAAGACGATAATGAGCTAGAAAACTTAGATGTTTTTGCAACACAAAACCCTGAACAAAAAATAGTTGTATACGAGGAAGGTACTGCTGGATTAAACTATAGAGAGTCTAGAGATAACTTATTTTCTATAGGAAAAAACTTAGACAAATTAAAACAAAAGTCTACAACTTATAAAGGAGTAAATAGCGATGAGCTGAAACAAATAAAAGAACTTGAAAATAGTTATGATGCTGCTTATGATACTCATTTGGATAGGTTTAAAACTCTTAAGCCTAATGTAATGTTTATTACTACTCAAGACTCTTCAAAAAGAAGATTCGATTCACAGGGTGAAAAAATATACAACGAATTAACAAAAAGCAAAGATAAAAAATCTGTAATAGATGACTACGACAAACTTGGGGTTGCTTACCTTTCACCAAAAGAACTAGAGATTTTTAGATTAACAAATGAGTTAGAAAATCCAACAACTAAAAACAAAGAAGAAATACAAGACAAATTAGCTGATCTTAAAGATGGTATGGGTGAAGAGTTGTATGACCCTGTAACAGGTGATGTTTACAACTTGGAAACAGGTAAAGCACCACCACAAGAGCTCGTGGCTTCGTATAAAAGATCAAATGAGCTTTTTGCTAAAAACGATTTAGATTACCTCAAAAACTTATCTTTAAACAAACAAGCAAAACTAATAGGTGCAGCTGAAGATTTATATAGTATTTTAAGTGATGAAGATTATGTTAAAGAAAAAGGTGGTTTTGGTGCAGCAAAAAAGTTTAGTTTAGATTCTTTAAAATATATAATAGAAAACAAAAAGCTACCAGCTAGCCTTAAAAGCTTAGAAGAAATACTAGGTAAAGAAGGTTATAAATCTAGCTTTTATAACTTAGCGCCAGATCTTAGTGATAAGTTTAATAAAACACTAAGCGATTATTTAGAAGTAAATAGAGCTATAAAAACGAATACTAATATATTAACCTCTAAAGAAAAAGAGTACTTTAATGAGTTTTTGGACAGTGCTGTAAATAAATTTGGACTAGACGTAGACACTAAAGGAGAGAGACAAGAAGATATGTATTCTTTACTCAAAGAGTCGGGTTTTACAGACGAAAGCGTTGATGAGCTAAGTGAAGGAGTTATAAATACAAAAACTGGTGAAGCGGTTAAAAACATTGGCCAAGTTGTAGCTAGAGGTGTTCCAGATTTAGCAGAGTTTGTAGTTGAACTTACTGTCTTAAGAGGTTTAAGTGGTAATATCGTTTCTAAGATTGGTCGTTTTGGTCAAAAAGCAATTTCTAAAGCCTTCAAAGGAAACAAGTTTGTACAATCTGCTTCAGAAACAATAATACCAGCCTTAGTTGAAGGTGCTGAATTTGGTGCCGTAACAGCTGGTAAAAATTTTATAACCGGAAGTGACGAATCTGTAATTGATTCTGCTTTATCAGGTTTTTCTATGGGTATTGGAGGTAAGTTGACTAGAGGTTTTTTTAGTTCATTATCCAAGATGGTTAGTAAAACACCTGTAGCTGGTAAAATAGCTGATTATAGCGTTGTTAGAGGTATAGGTAATTCTAAAGTTATGAATTCTGCTTATAAAAGTTTTACTTCTGCATCCGGAGGCGCTGGAGCCTATATATCTGGTGGTATATTATTAGACCCTATAGACTTTGAGTATAACAAAATAGGCAGGACATATTTAGAGGAAGGAGCTAAAATGTTTTTATTAGGTAAGTTTCAAAATGGTATGAAAACACGTGGTAAAAGTTTTAGAAAAGTATACGAAGACTTTCAAAGCGATATACTTAGTTTTAGCGACTTAAACCCGACTTCTTATAAAGCTTCTAAAGCATTGAACATAAGCACTAACATTATAAAAAAACCTTCAAAAAACTCTAATCAAGAGGTTGAAAACGCTTTTATAGTAAAAAGAAATGGAATAACTAAAAGATTATTAAAAAAAGAAATAACTCAAGATCAAGCCAACAAAGAATACAAACAAGCTGAAGGAGCTAAAGATGCTATTCAAGTTCAGATAGGTATTAACCAAGCAAAAGAAACTATAAATCAATCTATAAAAGATGGGTTGTCCGTTTCTAAAGGTGAACAGTTTGTCATAGGCAAAAGACTTAATGAAAACGGTTTTGAAGATCTAAGTATTAAGCAACTTGAGAGTCTGTCTACGATGTCTCCAGAGGCTATTGTTTTAAATACTAGCCAAGAATATAATAAAGAAAACATAGAACTATCAAAAAACATAGTTGACGGCGCTTCTAGAATAAATGCTATTTTAAATGGCAAAACAAAATACATATCTTCCAAAAAAGCTGAAGAGGTAAGCACAGGAACAAGTCCTAATGAGTTTAGATCACCTAGTAAAAATCTAAAAGAAAAAACATACCAATTCTTAGTAGAAAAAGAAAGTGCAGAATTTACACTAACTAGACTTAAAAAAATAAATAAAACTAATTTATCAGAGCTAGAGGTTAAAGAACTAGATAGAGAAATAGCAGCAGCTAATTTTAACTTCAATTTATATACAAGAGATGGCAAAGTGTACGAAGAGCTTCAATCAGAACTAAGAGGTGGTACATTTACAGAATTGAATAAAGAATACAATAAATATATAGCAGAAACAGGTGAACAAGCTAAAGTCGTCAGATATAGTAAAGCTGAAGACTTTGCTAAATCAAACGTAAAAGCTTCTGTTAATGATATTGGGTATTTTGATCCTAAAACAGGTACAAGACATATAAACATGGAAAAAGCCATGAATATAAAGGATATAACTGTTATAGCTCATGAAGACACTCATTTTATACTTAAGGACATACTGAAAGATGAAAAAGGTAACATAACTCCAGATGGTAAAAAAGTAATAGAGACGGTTTTAAATTCTTTGAAGCCAATAGAACGCAAGCTACTTGAAGAACAGTTTGAGTCTAGATACGAAGAAGATCAACAAGAAGAAAAACTAACACTATTAGTAGAGCTTATTAAAAAAGGTGAAATAATAAAAAATGACGGACTTAAAGAACGTATATTGGAAGCGGTTCCAATTCTTAGGAAAAATCGTTTTAAAAACTTAAAAATAGATGCTAACACTGGAGATGGTATTTTTGATTTGCTAGATGGTTTTGCTAGGGGACAAAAAGAAGCTATCAAAGCGGCTAATAAATTTGCTAAAAAGCAAGCTCAAACAGATAAATCCAAAGTAGATATTTCTAAGAGTTCATCTAGCTTAGAAGCTTTAAAACTTGAACTACAAGAAATTGACGAATTTGACTACGACAATGAGTTTGAATTTGATCAAGCTGTGTCTAATTTAGAATCAAGAATTTCTAGACTTGAAAAAACAGAGAAAGCCACCACTAAAGAAGAAGTAGTTACTAAACCAAAAGCTAAAGAAGTTATTGAGAAAGCTTCTAACAAAGTTTTTGAAAAGCCCGAAGTGTCTGATAAAAACAAAAGAATAGCTAAAACTAATGATGACATTATAAACGAAATGTCGGAACTTGGTGCAAATAGTATATCTGAAATAAAAGACCCAGCTAAAAAGAAAGCTATAATAGATAAATTAGGTAAGAACAACTTAGGTGCAGTTACTGAATTAACTAAGAAAGCAGCAGCTATAGGCAAGGATTTAGTTATAGATGAAAATCAAAAAATAAGTTATGATGAATTTTTCTCTGGTTTCAGTGAAGAGTTAGCTTCTCTTATTAAAACTTATAAAGTTAATGTTAATGGTAAAAAAGTACCTTTTGGTGCTTACATGAACCAAAACCTTAGGCTTAGATATGGTCAAATATTAGACAAAGCGCTTAAAGGTAGGATAAAAAGCTCTGAAAGTTTATCTAGCGATAAAAACGTTAAAAAAGAAGTAGGTTCTTTTGCTGAAGAAACATCTAGCCAAGCTACTCAAGTCGAGGAATCTAGAGTGATAGATCCTAGAGATTCCAATATAGTAAAAGATAAAATAGATAAAGTAAATGAAGTTGTAGACTTAGATATGTCTACTACATCTACGTTAAACTTTAAGAATGTAGGTGAAAAATTTGGCGGTAAAGTAGCTTCAGTTGTATTTGATGTGCCTGAAGGTAAAATATCTGACACTACTAAAAATTTAACATACGCTAAAAAGATAGTAAATGGTATACCTGAGCAGTCAGAAGCTGGTCGTATACAAAATTCATTTACTAATCCTCAACAAGCTAAAGAATTCATAAAACTACTACCTGAGTTTAACGTTGCTGGAAATGAAGTTCAAGTAAATGAAACTGGAGAAATAATAGATGCATCGACAAGCGCTAAAGGATATGCGATAGGTGTTCCAAACAGCTTAATAAAAGCTATGTACGAGCCGTACGTTGATCCTAAGTCTAAAAGCCTTGACAAGAATGAAAGAGCTGGAGCTATAACATCTCCAAAAGGCAGAAGCAAAGGCTTGACTTCTCAAGCAACTGTATACAGGTTAAAATCTGAGTTTAGAGGTAACATAAACAATGAAGCTATAACTAAGTTTCAAGACTTACTAGGTATAACTAAAAAAGGAGAATTAAATAACTACGACAGAAAAATAGGTCAAGTACTTAAAAGCACTGCTAAACTGTTTGGCTCTGAATTAGCTAATGTTGTTGTCAGAGATAAAATTTCTAAGTCAGACTTTGGATCTGCTAAAGGTAAGTCTCAAACACTGGCTGACATTGGTGCTGGTAAGTCTAGCTTGATGTTTAGTAAAAGCGTTGAAATTAGTGAAAAAGACAAAAAGTTAATTAAAAATAATCTTATAAAAAATACTACAAGACTTAAGAACAAAGGAGACTCTTTAAACCCTGATATATTTATTGATAGTGTTAGTGAATTAATAGAAGAATCTAAAAACTTAACAGATATTCTAAAAGGTATTGAAGATCTTTCTAAAGAAAACTTAAGTGAAAAATCTGCAAAAGAGCTTTCTGCTTCCATAGCTAATGACATGCTTAGATTCTCTAGTAAAGATAAACAAAAAGCAATACTAGCGTCTTTTGATAAATATAGACAAACATTAATAAAGGAATACGAAAGATATGGTTTAAGTATTATTTATAAGGATCTTAAAGATAAGCTAAGTGAATTAAAAAACACAAAAAACACAAGACCACAAAGACAATCATTAATTAAACAATTCTTATACAATGTAAGTAGATCAGCTAAATCTAGTAAGATAGAGGGTCTACCTTCAAACATTAAGATATTCGAAGAATTTATAGAGCCTATAGGTGGTAAAGAGCTTGGTTTTGGTGTATTAAAAGAAGGTGGTAAATCTTTTTTGACTTTTAAAACCGAGAAAGGCAAACCTGTTAAGTTAGAGGGAATGATGGACATAACTGATATAAAAAAACGTGGTTTCACCGACGACGTAATCTCCAGGATGTCGCAAGAATCTAGTAGTAGTATATATCACATAATAGATTTAGTTAAAAAATACAAAGGCGATATAAATAAAATAAAATCAGTTTTAAGTATAAGTTCTATAGACCAAAGAAGTCCTATGAGAAAAATATCTAAATCAGGTTTTGAAATATCAGGACTTAATTATAAAGAAAAGTACCTAGAACACAACCCACCCGTATCATCTCTTAAGGAAAGAGTAATAGATTTTGCTGAAGGTAAAATAACAGAACAAGAATTGATTGATTACCTTTCTAAAGCACGTGTTAACTTAATATCTAAAGAACTTGAAAGTCTTCTTTCAAAAAAAGCATCTGATAAAAACGCTGTTGATAGGTATGAATATGAGCCTTTTAAAAGTGAGTTAGATAAAAATAGAGATAAAATAATAACTTCTAATATAGACGATCAATATTACCCTAGTGTTAGATTTAGTAAAGACTTGAATAAAACTTTCAACGAAATAATAGAGAATAAATCAGGTATAAAAGCTAGTGATAATGTATCTGAAGTTAAAGCGAAATTATTAGCTAATAGTAAGCGCAGGTTCAATATATTTGTTCCACCTTCAGCAGAGGACTTTGTAGGTTTGCTATACACTACTCTTGGTAAAGGAAAAACTGGTGACAAGCAAATGGACTTCTACAGCAAAGCTTTATTAAAACCTTATGCTAGAGCTATGCAAAGCATAAGAAGAGATAGACTAGACTTAGGTAGGAGTTTTAAAGAAATAAAAAAACAGTTTAACACAACACCTCAAGATCTAAAAAAGAAGATACCTGATAGCTTATTCAATAAAGAGCAAGCTGTAAGAGTTTTTATATGGGATAGTGTAGGAAAAGAAATACCAGGTTTATCTAAGACTGAAACAAAAGAGCTAGTTGACTATGTTTCTAATAACCAGAGCTTAAAAGAGTTTGCTAATCAAGTTATGAGATTAAATCCTGGATCGAAGTATACTTCACCAAAAGATACTTGGGCAACAGGTAATATTACAACAGATCTTCTAGAGACAATGAACGAATCAAGAAGAGCTAAACATTTAAGTAGATGGCAGCAAAATGTTGATGCAATGTTCTCAAACGACAATTTAAACAAGTTAGAGGCTGCTTACGGTACTAAGTACAGAAAAGCGATGGAAAACATTCTTACTAGAATGAAAACTGGTAGAAACAGAACTTATGGCTCAGACTCTCAAACATCTAAATGGATTGACTGGGTCAATGGATCTGTTGGTGCTATAATGTTTTTTAACGCTAGATCATCAGTACTGCAAACATTGTCTATGACAAACTTTATAAACTTTAAAGATAACAATATATTTGCTGCTGGTAAAGCTTTTGCTAACCAAAAACAATACTGGTCTGATTTTGCTAAATTGATAAACTCTGATTTCCTGCTAGATAGAAGGGATAGTTTAAAGATAAATGTAAACGAAGCAGATATAGCTGAAGCAGCTAAAGAAAAAGGTGTTAGAGGAGCTATTAACTACATATTAAAACTAGGATTTACACCAACTAAATTTGCAGATAGTTTTGCTATTGCAGCTGGTGGATCCACTTTTTATAGAAACAGGATAAAAGCTCTAATAAAACAAGGCATGGATCCGGTTGCCGCTGAAAAAGTAGCTATGAGAGATTTCATAGAGACAGCTGAAGAATCTCAACAGTCTAGTAGACCTGATAAAATTAGTCAAGAACAAGCGGGTCCTTTAGGGCGTGTTGTATTAGCTTTTGCAAACACACCAGCTCAATATACTAGAATAATTAAAAAGTCCGCTAGTGACCTTGTAAATCGCCGAGGCAGTGATAAAGAGAACATATCTAAAATAGTTTATTACAGCACGGTTCAGAACTTAATATTTAACGCTTTACAGCAGGCTTTATTTGCTATAAGTTTTGGTGATGAAGAGGAGGACGAGTTATTGAGCGAGAAAAAACTAAACATAGTAAATGGCATGTTAGATAGTGTCTTACGAGGTTCTGGTGTTGGAGGAGCGGTTGTGTCTACGGTTAAAAACGCTGCTCTTAGAATGTACAAAGAATCTGAAAAAGACATGCCTAAGTACGAGAAAATAGCTAGTGAAGTTTTAAAAATATCTCCACCTATATCTTCCAAGTATGGTAAAATAGTGTCCGCAGGTAAAACTTTATCTTGGGATATGAAAGAAATAAAGAAAAAAGGTTTTGATATTACTAGCCCAGCTGTTAAAGCAGGTGCTCAAGTTGTAACTGCAGCAACAAATATACCTCTAGATAGAGTTGTAAAGAAAGTTGAAAACCTAGTAGCAGCTTCTGACGCTGAACTAGAAACTTATAAAAGAATAGCGTTAACGCTAGGTTGGAGTAAGTGGGAATTAGGTATAAAGGAACCAAAGAAAAAGAAAAATAAAGGCAGAAGATCAACAACTAGAACAACTATAACTAGATAATAATTAAAAAACAATGATTAAAGACATTAAACTTTACATGATAAACACTTTGTCCTTAGGTGTAACTACTTTTTCAACACTAGAGACTACATTAAAGATTATACTTCTATGTATAACTATAGGTTATACAATAACTAAATGGATTACTATTAACGATGACAAGGAATGAGAGAAATAGATAAAATAATTGTACACTGTACGGCTACGCCGGAAGGTAGACACACTACGGTTGAAGATATAAGAAGATGGCATAAAGATAGAGGATGGTCAGATATTGGTTATCACTATGTTATTTATCTAGACGGGACAGTGAATGAAGGTAGACCTGTAGAAATACAAGGAGCACACTGTAAAGGCCATAACTGGAAATCTATAGGTATTGCTTATGTCGGAGGCTTGGATAAAGACACTTTCAAGGCAAAAGATACTAGAACTGAAGATCAGAAAGACTCTTTAGCTTTTCAATTAGAATACCTCAAAGTGCTACATCCTGAGGCTATAATATATGGTCACAGGGATTTTTCAAATAAAGAATGCCCAAGTTTTGATGCAAAAAAAGAATATGATAATATAACTAACATGTGGAAATAATGAAAACACCTCTATACAAGAAAATGACGTGCTGGAAAGGTTACGTAATTAAAGGAAAAAAAGAATCACCTAGCGGTAAAAAAACAGCTAGTGGTAAAACTAAAATGGTTAATAACTGTGTAAAAAAATAAATTATGAAGAAACTTATTGACAATTTGCAACATCGATGGAATAGATTAATGTATAAATTAATGTTTCACAAATATAAGGAATAAATAAACTAGGCGTACCATACCTAACGTTCCTAATAAAGAAAGGGCCCTCAATTTGAGGACCCTTTTTTTTACTGTGTATAGCATACTAACCATCACACGCTAAACAATCTTCACTCATAGCGGAAGCTGCAATATCTCCACGTAAGACACTTTCAGTCCTAGTATAATATAATGTTTTAACTCCTTTTTTCCATGCTTCATAATGCACTTTGTTTAACCACTTTGGTGTTGCTGTTGAAGGAAAAGCTAAGTTCAAACTAACAGACTGATCGATATACTGTTGTCTTAATCCAGCTTGATTAACCAACTCTAATTGATTGATCTCTTTAAAAGTCTTGAAAACTTCTTTGACCGGAATGCTATCTCCCATAACAATAGATTCCAGTTCATCAATATCCTGAACCGAGCCACCGTCAGCCAAGATCTTGTTCCATATTTCATTTGTATTTAATTTATGTTTTCTTAATAATTTAAGCAACGTTGGGTTTTTCCTTATAAATGTTCCATTAGCTCCTTGTTCCGTGAATACATTAGCAGCCCAAGGCTCTATTCCTGGCGAAACATTCCCGCTAAGTTTACTATTAGATACAGTGGGAGCAACAGCACGCAAGTGAGTATTACGCATGCCAGTACCAGCACACCACAAAGGCTCACCGTAAATTTCAGCAAGACCTCTGGAAGCCCTTTCGCTTTCGATCTTAATTTGTGAAAAAATCTTCCTAGTTGCAAACTGAGCAAGTAAACCCTCAAAAGGAATGCCCTTTTCTTGGAGATATGTATGCCATCCGAGTACTCCCAATCCCAATGCTCTCCCCTTTTGCGCAGATCGTATAGAGTTTTCGAATCCCCGAAGCCCTTTCGCTTTTTGAATAAATTCTTCCATAATGCCGTCAAGAAACCAAATGGCGTCATGTATAAGATTAGTGTCCTTCCATTCTTCATACTTTGCTAGATTTAATGATGACAAGCAACAAACGAAACTGTGGTTTTCATCGGTGTGTAATGCTATTTCACTGCATATATTTGTCATGTGTACTTTTAGTCCATTTTGTTTATATGCTTTTGGATTTGCTTTATTAACGTTCCCTTTAAACATAATATACGGTTCTCCAGTTGCTTTTCGTTTTCTAAGTAGTTTACTCCATCTATCTCTAGCGTTCGCATCTCCTTGTTCAAGCTTACGCATAAATTTATCACCAACAA
>Ga0208134_1000214_pt1 | contig 37152 bp, 21 predicted proteins | sample VirMetDEL_Mar_31_FD_184515 | JGI IMG/M metagenome (GOLD analysis project Ga0208134, IMG submission 184515) | Aqueous microbial communities from the Delaware River and Bay under freshwater to marine salinity gradient to study organic matter... | ecosystem: Environmental > Aquatic > Marine >...
TTACGTCCTGAAACACCACCCCGGCACCAAACACACCGCCGTGCTCCGAACCTGTCGCTGCCCGAAAGGTCACGTTGCGGGTAGCGTCAGTCGTTAGGGTCCAGCCCAGCGACACTCCCTCATACGTACCAGCTTCCGCCTCGAACACGATAGCCTCATTGCGCTTGACCATGTCCGCATCGGTGGGCAGGGTACTCACAGCGGCCTCAGCGGTAGTGAAGGTGGTGTAATCGCCGCCCCCAGCTCCGTCGATAGTCTTGGCGATAGTCCGCAAAGGAGCCACAAACGCACCAGGGTCCGCGAAGGTCCCCCGGATACGATCCTCACCGTTGATGTCGGTCGTGGGGATTCCCGTGACTCCGCAGACGCCCACGGCATCGTTGCCGGGGACGTTGAGTAGGGCGCCAGAGGTGGCGTCATAGATCGCTAGGGAGCCTGTGGAGGTATCTGCGGGGTTCGTCGAGAAGGTCCAGGTCTGACTGGAGGCCTGGAGGCCTACCGGGAAGGGATCCGAGCTGCCTCCGACGTTATCGGAGCCCGTGATCGCCGTTACCGTAGGCCCACTGTCCGTTAGACTGGCCCCGCCCCCAAGGTTCACGCAGTTGACGATCTCCACAGCTTGAGAGCTTGCCGCGTATGTGTAGAAGCCGAACATCTGATCGCTCGACAGGTGCGTGCAGTTGACGAACCGCATCGAGCTTCCGGTCTTGTTGCTGTTGAACGCATACGCAGATTGGCCTTTCGTGACGCAGTTCTCGAACACGATGGGCGCGGCTGCGCTCCCGCTTGAGAATGAGTCCTCGCTCCGATTTAGGCTACCCGTGCCTTCCGAAGAGAACAGGCAGTTCCGCCAGATATGCCCGACGCCAGTCCGAATAGCCGTGCAGGCGGAAGTCACGCCAGAACGGACATTGAACGCGATGCCGTCGAACACGCAGTGGTTCGTTGAGGCGTTGTCCATCAACGCGATGTAGCTGCTGACGGCGGTGTTGTCCTGAAGAATTACGCCAGCGCCGAAGACTCCTCCGTGCTCACTTCCTGCGGCAGGCTTGAAGGTGACATTCCGCGTGGCGTCGGTCGTCAGAGTCCAACTAAAGATCAGCCCGCCATACGTCCCAGCTTCCGCCTCGAACACCACAGCCTCATTACGCTGCACCATGTCCGCATCGGTGGGCAAGGTCGCCACGTCGGCCTCAGCAGCCGTGAAGGTCGTATAGTCGCCACCCCCGGCAGCGTCAATGGACTTGGTGATGGTCACCAGATCCGTCGTGAACGCCCCAGGGTCCGCATAGGCCCCTCGGATGCGATCTTCACCCAGGATGTCCGTCGTGGGAGCCCCGGTGGACGTCCCAACGCCCACGGCATCGTTACCGGGGACGTTGAGTAGGGCGCCGTTGGTGGCGTCGTAGATTACCTGGGAGCCTGTGGAGACTGCCTGGTCGTCTGTGGTGAAGGTCCAGGTCTGACTGGAAGCTTGTTGGGCTACTGGGAAGGGGCTGCTGGACCCTCCGACGTTGCCAGATCCTGTGAACGTCACACTGCCTTGCACGACGTTAGTCGTCCCAAGCAGCAGGACGTTGATCGCGTCGATCGTCGGGTTTGTCGCACTGAGTTGATAAAACCCGCGCGTGCCGCCGATGACGGTGCAATTCCTCACCCGCAGAACTGGGTTCGTACCGCCCTCATGCTCAAAGGCCGAAAGCGTATCGACCGTAAGGCAATTCTCGATAGTGGTCGCGGCGGGGTCCGTTAGGCCTGTCGCCAGGATGGTGAACCCGGTGTTATTCGCAGAACTAGAGAGGTCGCGAGCGATGCAGCGGCGGAAGGTAAGGCCCTGCACGCCAGTACCGTACCAGCAGTCTCTGCCGCTTGTACCCGTTCGAGTTTCAGCTGTAAGGTCCTCAAACGCCGTGAAGTCGTCAGTGATAGTAACTGTTCGGCTACCGCTGTCGCTGTACAAAATGACGCCCGTGCCAGGTACGCCGTTGTGCTCGCTCCCAGATGCCGCGCGATACGTCACGTTTCGGGTAGCGTCCTGCACCAGCGTACTGCCCACGTGGAGTAGGCCGTACTCACCCGCAGTAGCCTCGAACACAACGGCCTCGTTACGTTGCACCATGTCCACATCAGTGACCAGAGACCCCACAGCAGCCTCAGCAGCCGTGAAGGTGGTGTAGTCACCACCCCCGGCAGCGTCGATGGTCCTACCAATAGTCACCAGATCCGTCGTGAACGCCCCAGGGTCCGCATAAACCCCTCGGAGCCTGTCTTTGCCCAGGATGTCCGTCGCTGGAGCCCCAGTGGACGTCCCAACGCCCACAGCATCGTTGCCGGGGACGTTCAGCATGGCGCCCGTGGTGGCGTCATAGATGACGAGGTCGCCTGTGGAGACTGCCTGGTCGTCTGTGGTGAAGGTCCAGGTCTGACTGGAGGCTTGTTGGGCTACTGGGAAGGGGCTGGTGGCGCCTCCGACGTTGTTGGAGCCTGTGATGGTCGGTGTTCCGAATGCGACATACGTGCCCAGTGAGCTGGATAGGGCGACGTTATTTGTCAGTGCTACGGAAAGCTGTCCCCCACTGTCGTTGACCCGGTACGCCGTCCCGCCGTTGGTTTGTAGCACGGTGCAGTTAGTTATCTCGATATCCCCAGGTTGCACACACCAGAAGCCAAGACTAGAATCGCAGATGGCGACACAGTTCGTGGCGAGCAGAGGGGCCGTAACCGTGGTCTGCCCCAAGAGGAAGCAAGCAGTTGGGGCCTTACTGATACAAGCGTCAAGTGTGACTCCTTCGCCGGACGCGTTGAACGCGTAGTTCGCCGTGCTCTCAACCACCAATCCTTCTATGCGGACAAACGGTTCTCTGACGGTTAGCGAAATGGAGGCACTTGTGATTCTCACACCTGCCGTGAAGTCGCCACCGTGCTCACTGCCCGCAGCGGCCCGATAAGTGACGTTGCGAGTCGCGTCTGTCGTGAGGGCAGGCCCCGGGCTACTGGAGTCGAGGGTGACGCTCTCATTGTACGTCCCAGCTTCCGCCTCGAACACAATGGCCTCGTTACGTTGCACCATGTCCACGGCAGTGGGCAAGGTCGCCACGTCGGCCTCAGCGGTAGTGAAGGTCGTGTAGTCACCCCCTCCGGCTCCGTCGATAGACTTGGTGATAGTCCTCAACTGCGTCGTAAACGCCCCAGGGTCCGCATAGGCCCCTCGGAGCCTGTCTTTGCCCAGGATGTCCGTCGCTGGAGCCCAGGTGGACGTACCCACGCCCACAGCATCGTTGTCGGGGGCGTTGATGAGAGCTCCGGTGGTGGCGTCGTAGATCGCCCAGTCACCTGCACCAGGGGAGGTGTTGGTGGTCGGGGTAAGATCGGTGCCGACGCCGAGGGTGGAGAACAGGGTACTAGAGAAGCCGCCCAGCGTGCCGATGTTACCGCTACCGACCAGGGTGAGGCCGCTAGCCGTCAGAGCACGGTCTCTGCCGTCTAGGATCACGTTGTTGTGCACATTCACCGTGCCCCCAGTACCCCCGAAGTTGAAGGCTTGGGTGTTCCCTGTAGCGGTCACTCCGGCCAGCACCGTGCAGTTCGCGACATTGACGTAGACGTCTCCAGACCCGTAGTTGGCCTCCACGGGTGATAGTGCGCGAAAGACCACGTTGTTGACGACCATCGGGGCCGCAGCCGACCCCACATGCGTTACGCCGCCCGAGTAATAGCACGCAGCGGCGGGGGAGGTCAGCTCGCAGTTCTCAACCCAGACACCCACTACGGGGTTGGTGAGCATCCGAAAGCAGATGCCCACAGCGTTGTCAACGTCAATCCCGTCGAACCGGGTGTAGTCCGAGCCGCCCCGGATTCGGATCTCGTTTGACACTAGTGGACGGTTGCCTGCATCCGCAGCCTGGTATGTGACGTAGCGGGTGGCGTCAGAGACCAGCGTAGCAGATTCGACGGTAAGCAGGCCTGTGTAGGTGCCTGCCACGACATTGAAGACGATAGCCTCGTCGTTAGCTACAAGATCAGAACTAGTGCCAATGTTTGCTACATCAGCTTCAGCGAGGGTGAACGAAGTATAATCCCCTCCTCCAGCAGCGTCAATGGTCTTAGTAATGATCGTAACCATGAGGTCTCACTCACTAGCTTTGTCAACAAGGTAGGAGGTGTTTAACTCCGACCATGTCATCTTCTGCTCTGCAGGAGCTTCCGAAAGTACCCGATAAGTCTGGCAAATAGTCGCCCTACTTTCACCCAGCACGCAGCCGTACCTGCGCTTAGCAAGGTGCTGCGGGTTGCTGCTGTCTCCTGTGGTCCAACTAGCTAGGAGAGCCGAAACTTCGGCAGGATTACTGTCCGTAATGTACACAAAAGACCAGTTACCTCTTTCGTTAGACTCGACGGCGCTTCCCGGGTTAAGGTCATACGCCAGGCAGTCTACAATATCGTGGTCTTCGTAAGTAAGGGTTCCGCCTGCCGCCGCAATTAATATTAGTACGCTTTGTTCGTTCATAGAATCAGGCTCCCTGCTCCGGGACACTAAGAGAGAGTGCCGAGATCAAAAGCGTTGCATTTTGAATTAAGCTAACCGTGTCCAGGTTTAGATCTTCGCCGGACGTTCCGACGGACCCCTGCATGACGAAGTTTCCCTGACCGTCTACTACCCGGAAAAACGTTGCGGTTCCTGACAGTGCAATAGTTCCACTGAGCGGTGTTCCTACGGCCAAGGCAATAGCTGAGCCCGTAGCGTCGGTGGCTCCCGCAAACGCAGCCGGCGATTCAAGGGTAATTGTTACTAGGGTGAGGTTTGCCGACAAAGGACTGTCGCAGTCAACCGGAACTGTTCCGGAGTAAATAATCAGAGACGAGGCAGGTGCTCCGCTGTCAATTAGGGCCGACAGGCTATCACACAAAGAGATGGCCGCTGCGTTAGAGATGTTAAGAGTCATAGTGCTACTTTGTAGGTTTAGGTAAGATCATGCTGCCTTTGCCGGAGATGGCCGGCCTCGGAGCGGTATTGTTAGTGTTATTAGACATAAAATATTTTCCTGGGCTTATATGTAATTAGTATACGGGCCTAGTAGTTGAACGTTTCCGGGTCAATCCAGCCTGCCACCTTCGGGAGGGCAGCTTCCAGTGCCTGACCCTCCGTGTAGTGGTTCCCATTCCACACAGCAACCCAAGACCAGTACCTGAGGGGGTAGGTGGCGATGTCATTCCTGTACGTATCAAAGAGGGTCGGGTACTTCAGGTACTCGTGATTTTCCCCGTCAGGGAAGACCACGTCGGAAACGACCTCCGGCATGGGGTAGCCAGCAGCAGCCCACGTCGACAGGAATCCGGCGTCGGGGGCCGTTCCCGCAACATCGCTGGTGGCCGGGACGAGGACAAATTCAATAAGCTGACCTCGCAGGTCTAGGCCGGAAAGCGTGATACCGAAGTCAACCTGGACCTCGGACGTAGCACTACCTTCGGAGGCGCTACGGTGCCCGCCGATACCCATACCAGAGTCGGTGTAGCCAGGCCGGGGCTCGATCTTTGCCAGGGCGAACTGAATAGGGCCAAAGATGTTATCGTACCTACGCTGCCCAGAAGCAGTCACAAGCTCCTGATCCGTACCCTGCAGTGCTTGGTGGAAGGGTGTGCTGGTGTACCAGTCACTAGCGGACACGTTGATCTGCGTGTTGTGGGCGCGAGCAGTAATGTTATCCAGTGTGACTCGGCGGGATCGCGTTCCTCGGAGGTCACTGAAGCCGTCCCAGGAGTACACGCTTTCACGGTCAACCGAGATCCTAGACTCGCGGAAGATGCCCAGCTGGGCACCCTTGCTCGGGTTATCGTCCAGGCGGCGGATAAAGCATGAGTCCTTAATGACAAGGTGGTCCGTAGACGTAAACTTCATCATGGTCCGCTTTTCCGGCGTCATCACGTCAAGCAGGACGTTGTCGATAGTAACCTTTGTCCGGCCATTACCGCTGATCGGTCCGTGGTTTTCCCAACCGTCGACAAACTTGTAGCCGCCGCTCGGGTCTTCCTCGTAGAACCTGACGTCGTTGTTGTACCACCACATGTTGTTGGTCGTAGTGTCACGTACGCCCCACTCGTTACCACCTGAGAAAGGTACCGGCTCCTGATAGCCCTCGGTACCTTCAGCCCAAGAAGCGCCGACGTAGTTGCGCTTGAAGCCGGCAACCCAGTTCTCAAATGCGTTCTTATCGGCACCTGCCCAGGCGGCGCCCGTGCCTTGGTTCTCGAAGCGCCACTGTTTATCTACTCCCTTGCCGTAGATGTCGTCTATCCGTGCGGCCGAGATGTGGTACGGGGCTCCCGTCATGTTAGCCGTAAGCCACTGCTTCTTAGCCGCATCGTCCGCCCCAGGAATAGCCTCGCTCCGCACTTCGCGGATTACCTCAGCGGTTTTACCGTACTGCGGCTCCGTGGACAGGGTCGTTGTCATGGCAATGCAGCCGTTAGCCCTGTAGACGTCATCGTAGTAGAAAGGCGTCGAGTTCGGTGTGCCGTACGTAAGCGGATCTGAGCTGTCAAGGAAGTCCAGGTTAGTAGACGTTTGAGCGTTAGAACGTGTGTGTCCTGTGTACGCACTTACGATTGACGTGTTTTGGATGGTGACCGTAGAGGGTGCGCGGAACGAACCCATGTTGAAGAACGAGATGGCGAACGCCGGACGAGCACCAGCACGACCACTGTCAATGATGTGTACGTCGTCAAGCATCGCCGTCTGTCGGATAGTCACGGGACTGTTGTCCGGCGGGTACTGCTGGAACCTAAACGGATTGTCCTTATCCCACGACGGGGGTCGGAATACAGAGAGGTTACCTGCCTGGTATCCCAGGGGAGGTGTGACGCCTGTCGGGTACACGTTAGTACTGCTACGAGTATCTCGGGGTACGTTAGACTGAACCGGGTCAAAGGGACCGGCGTCCCAATCCTCTTGGTTTACTGATCCGTAGTGCCAGGCCCGGCAGATCATCTGGAGCGACTGACTACCAGCGCGACGGTACGTGCTCCGGCGGACTTCGAAGTCACGAGTAATGTTCATGTACATCAAGTGCTCCTTACGAATGTCCGCGAAGTCACTGTCAAGTACCTGGACATTACAGTCCATGCCACTGGATCGCATGAGCCAGTGCGGGGTGTCGGGCTCTTCTCCGTAGCCGTTAATCGAGTCCTGACCTGCACGCATGTTGTGGAACTTGACTGCACCGGGCGGCTTGGGGTAGCCCACCTCAAGGGAGGACACGCCGTTAATGCGTCGGTGGAAGTCACCACTCTTACTATGGCCCCAGACCTTACTACTTTGATCTGTCCACCACTGCGAGATGTTCTGGTACTTCAGGCTGACCTCACACCGGTCTCGGCCGTTGCGCGGGTCAGGGACTACCGAGACCTCGAAGTCAATGTACGGAGGGTGGTACGCCGTGCTCGAGTTGCTACCGTTAAAGTTCGAGACGTTCCTGGGTCCATCGAACGTGTCGATTTCACCTCGGTAATCGCTGTTGACGAGTCCTTCAGTGAGGCCCTCGACCGTGAAGCGGTTGTAGCCCTGCTGGCCACCGCCGGGAAGGTTCTGGGCATATCCCGGAGGTACGGCCCAGCCGGGCTCCTCGTTGTTTGACGTGAAACCGGGCAGCCCGGAATAGAACCCCTGGCCCAGTGCCCGCATGTACTGAGGACCGGCACCTGTCTGCGCCACGGGGTCCCAGTCAGCTGATTCGGGAATGTTGGGGTCGAAGATCAGGTAGTACTTACGGTTACCCGTCTTAATTGTTCGGTAAACGCACGGGTTAGAGAGGGCGTAGTACGGCTCAGATCTACCGTCCTTGATGTATACCGGACCACCACTGAAGTAGTAGTCAATGTTGTTGAACGCGTCCCAGAAGTCGGCGACGACCAGGTCAGGGCCCTCACCCCGAGTACGCAGCTCGTCAACGATAGAGCGACGAGCGGGTACCGAGCTGTTAGCGTCCAGTAGGTCTGCCCGAGTATCTACGTCCATCCGGCTAGCAAGCAGGGCGGGTACGCGCAGATCCTTGTTGGTGTAGACCGTGTTAAACACGCTACTCAGCGCACTGAAGTCACCCACTTGCGGGTTACCTACGGTCGGGTCCCACGTACCACCTGTGAAGTTTAGGAACCCCAGACCGTCGGACGAGGACACCGCCCCGCCGCCCAGGTCAACCACTACGGGTGCCTCAGAGAGTGCCGGGTCGCCACCACCGTAAAGGGTGGGGTCTGTTGAACCTGCGGGTGTAGTCGCGTTAATGTCGTCCAGGATGCCTGACCGGATAAGTCCAGCACTAGGTACGCTCGGCAGATCACCCAGGTTGTTGGGGGCAAAGTAGATGTTCTGGTCAGCAGCAGTCTCGCCATTCGGACCCGCGATAGCCGTAGTAGTTCCGGCAAAGATTTCCGAGTCGGTCAGACTAAGCGTATCGGCGGAGTCCAGACGTACCAGGTACGTGAACGCGGCCTCACTGAACAGATCACTGTTCTTGACGATTACCTGCTCAGAGAACTGGCCGTTAGCCCCAGGGGCACCCAAGGTCGCACCGTCTACGGAGTTAAGTACCCCGAGCAGCGGTGAGGTGTACAGGAACGTGGAGCCGATAGCGCTGGCGTTAGTGTGGTCTGCCGTGGCCCAGTTGTCAGTAGCCCGGCCTGCCGCTACAGCATCTTCGTTGATTAGGCAGTTATCTACTTCCAGGTTGTTGTGAATACCCGCAACCGTAAGCACGTAAGAGGCGTTTGAGGTCAGACGGGATGTCCAGCTATCGGGGCAGTTCCAATCCTTAAGCAGGATCCTGCCAAGGACGGGGGCCGTGTCAACGGCCGTGTTGTCCCGCCGGGCGTAGAAAGCTCCGCCACCCGAGCGCACAGTCTGCACGTTGAGTAGATCCATGTTACCCTTGCGGGCATTGTTAAAGAAGATAGCGTGGCTCTGGGTGTACGGCAGGTCAACGTATACCCCGTTCATGTCCACGTGCGCGTAGGTAACCTCGAGGCCGTAGAGCGTAGGGGGAATAGTGGAGATCGGCTTCTTGTCAGCGACCCGGCACATGTTCAGCTTAGCACGAAACGTACCCAGCGCCGTCTCGTTACTGACAACATTGTCGGGGCCGATGCGCAGGGCCCGAGAGGCGGCACTCTCTACGCTGACGCACCAAAGCTGCACATCAAGGAACGCATCGACGTTACCGAAGCCCAGGCAAAGCTGGTCGGACTCGGCTGCGCCGTTGCTCCCTGCCGAGATGACTGCCTTGTACGTGATGTTGGTATCGTCTCGGGCATCCAGGCGAGCCTGGGCCAGCTCGGACGACGAGGACGCCCAGGGACCGATGAAGTGGATGTTGGCCTGCTTACCGTCAAGGTTAAACGTAGCGACCTGGCCGGAGGTAGTGGTGCCTAGCGGAGTGTTGAGCGTTACCCGAGAAGTGAGCGTACGCTCCGGAAGAAGTACCGCAATGGTAGGCGCAGCACTAGCGGAGCTGACAGCAGGTACGTTGATAAAGTCGTCTGCACCCGCGGATGAGCGTGCGTTGAATTCTTCAGCGGCCAGGACAAACGGGTTGCCCTCGGTACTAGTGGTGGCACCGGTAACGTCAATTACGTGAGTAAAGATGTAGCCGGGAGCTCGCCACTCATTAGTTCCCGGGTTAGATGCCTGGCTGGTCAGACCGTTGTCTCCATCATACTCAGGAGCAGGAAGAACGTTAGGTTCGTCAATCTGGATAGCCGCCATAAGTGACGATGCCAGGACCACGTTCGCGTTAGCTACCGGGTCGTTTAGGAAGCCGTTAAAGTCGGTTGAGAGTACTGCGTAGGTGGCCGCAAGGTCAGGCGACTGCAGGCTGGGCAGGTTACTGGCCAGGCCCCCAAGTGTGCTGCCGTACTCGGCCGTCGCTTGGTTCCGTCTATAAAAACCAACTAGCCGGGCAAAGTGATACGGCAGTGCCGTGCCTCCTGTCCAGTACTGAGCGGATGCCGCCCCAAACCGACGAATAATCGTGGCCCCGCTGGGGGCTGTCGAGTAAGCACCCGCATCCGCGCTCGTAGCGGCAAACTGGGCTACCGAGGGGACAAATCCCACGTCTGAGTACTTAGCATCGACATCGCTGCTACTAGCCCAGGTCTGCGCGGTATTCAGGAACGTATCCAGGTTCTGGGTGCCCAGGGATTTTAGAGCTGCTGCCGCGGCTACGCCATAGGCCTGCTCTTCTGACGCGATACGGGGGAAGTGCAGTCCCTCGGGGTTGTTGAAGTTTGAATACGGGTTACTCATATCGTTAGTTTACCATGTAACGCAAAAAGCGCCAGTATAACTTGTATATTCGGTCAGGACGATGTGTGTCCCGTGCGGATGGCGCCGTCGTAGATGGGTGCTTCAACCTGCGCCGTGTCACGGATCTGCCCGTCAGCGTAGTAGCCACCGAACTCCACTTCACGTCCGAGGGTGTTTGCGTAGTCGTCCAGTTGAGCCGAGTTGAGCCTTTGGTTGTAACCGCTTGACAGGTAGAACCCGTTGGAGAACTGGATACTGCCGTCCGTTACGACAGGGGCGCCACCGCCACGATAGTCGTGAACCTCAATAACCGAGTTACGCAGGATCAATTTCTGCGAGAACAGGTAGTGCGGGTTGACCGTGTTACGTTCGGCTTCGGCCTTCCAGGCGTCACCGTCAATAACAAGACAGGGCTTTGCAGTGCCGCCTTCGCGCCATTCCAGGATGATCACAGTGTCTTCAATAATGATGTTACGGGAACTCATAAAGCGGACAACGGGCTTGTCGGGGTCCATAGTGTGGACGTAAACGTTCTTCAGCTCAATGACTTTGTGGACAGCCGCCGAGTCATCGTCGCGAGCTTGCGCGATTGGCTGCATGTCAACGTTGTTGTACAGGTGCGGGTTACGGAAGAAACCACCCTCAACACCGATCTGAATGTTACCAGAAGTCTGATAAATTCCATTATTGGTGTAGCGGTACCGATAATCTCCGTTCGGCGCGCCATTACCCTCATTGGCGACGGCCTCAAACACCTCAATACCGTTGACGAACGTACAATCTGTGACTCTGACATAGGGGCAGGGAAGTTCCGGGTAGCCAGAATCTTGGAATGTCAGGTTAGATGACTTACGTCCCGCGTACGGGCTGTAGGAGCCACAATCAATGAAGTGCGTGTTACGCACCTCACGGGTCGGGGGCTCGTTCTCAGAAAATTCGTGGTTCTCCGCGTAGGGGTTCTCAGTGAACCTGTGAACCCACTGAGTGCCCTGTGCGGTGCATTTGGTGAACGTGGAGTTCTCAATAAGGATCGGGCCCTCGGAGTTACCATAGAGGCCGTGCTCCTCGTGGATCGTACCAAAATCACAATCCTTGACGTGCAGGTTAGGCATCGCGTTCATCCGTCCGCCCCACTTAAGGGCGCGGTTAGGCGGTGTGGCCTCACCCGGTGCGTAGTAGCGGCTGCTAATATCGTTAACGCGGATGTTGTTAAAGACAACCTGGGCGCCGACGGGGCGCTCGTAGTACTCACGCGAGAGGACGACTTCACCGCCAATATTATCAGACTGACTACGATCACTGTACTGTGCATACATGACCTTCTGCTGACCGGCGTTCATATTTGAACCGTCGTTGTAGAAGTCAGCAAACGTGATTACCGTACCGTCGCTCGAAACATCAATGAAGTTCGGATCTCCGGAGATCTCAGTGTACACGCCGTTCGGCTCCGAACCGTCAACGCGCCAGTTCTTGATATCAAAACCACCGTCGGACACACCACGCGGAGCACGTGCTGCAATCATGGGGGTCGTAATGACCGTCTTGGCTGCAATGCGGGACAGCCCTGCCTGATACATTGAGACGGCGCTAAACGCGGTGCCCGATACATACGGGTCACTGCTAACCTCATCCCAGGTCGGTCCTGTGAATGCCTGGTAGGCGGGTTCAACTGCGGACAGCGGGCCCAGGTCAACTAGGTTGGAGCCGCCCTCACCCGAGATGTCGTTTGTTCCCGTAACGCCACTAGCCGTAAGCCAGTTACTTACTTGACCAGGATCGGCAGGGTTAATTGCCAGCAAATTGAACAGGTCAGCGGTGCTTGCCAGCAAGCCGCGGCCTTCGGTGCAGATACGCACCGTATCAATGGTAGCCGAGTTGCCTACCGAGATCCTGCCCGTAATTGTGATGTTCGCTGCGGCATCAATCTGAATTACACCCGCCGTCGGGTCCTCAGAGTAGAAGCCCATGTTGACGCCGGTCAGCAGCACGCCCGAGCAGAAGCCGCCGGTGCCGCTAGTAGCCCCGAGCGTGGTATCTGCAGTGTTGTCGTTATATACGCGAAGAATGGGCGTCGTGTTTGTGCCCGTTACAATGAAGTTAGTGTTGTCTCCAAACTCAATGGCATGGTGGTCCCCTTCCAAGCTAAACATGGCGTAGGGGCTGTCCCCAGAGAACTGAGTACAGTACCACTGAGTGAGCAAGATCGTGCCGGGAGAGCCGGACTGGATACGCCCTCGAAGGTCCCCGTTATGGTTGGTATCAATAGCGTCACTGTTGCGTACCTGAATAGCCGCTCCGCCGGACCCTAGGACATCTACGTAACGCCAGCTCATGTTACCGTAAGGTACGGCGTCCATAGTGACAGCAGAGCCCGTAGCATTGGGGAGGTCAATGTAGACACCCTCCAACTGCAGGCGGACCAGCTCGGCATCAATACCGTTGGCCAGGGCAGTGCCCTTGTCCGTGATCTTGCACAGGTGGAAGTATACGTCCTGCTCCTTATGTACCCGGGCGGTCAGCGCACTTGAAGCCGCGGTGCGGCCAAGCTTGATCGGCTTGGTCAGGCGGATGTCCCAGTTCCAGAGGTGGTAGCTTACGTGCGCGTTCTCGTAGGTGCCGTCGAGTGTAAGGTCTGCCGAACTCGCACTAGCTACGTCGTAGATGTACTCGTAGGTAACCGCGTCTTGGCGGGCCTCGTTGGCGGCATTTTCTCGGTTGCTTACCGAGAACGAAGAGGCCCAGGGGGCTACAAAGTGAATCTCAACATTAGAAGAGGTAAGGCCAAACTCAGCCTCGGTCGGGCCGTTCACTGTACGAGACACGGAGACCTCAGCGGTCTCGGTCCGTGGCGGGAGAAGGACGGCAATCCGCGTCGGCTCTGCCGATGTACGCCCGTTAAGGCCAATGTACGACGAGGAGCCCGGAGGGGACGCAATACGGTTAGCAAACTCCAGCTGTGCGGTCTTAATAGCGTTCACACTTGTGTTCGTGTCAGCGGATACGTCAATCAAGTAGTTGAACGTAGTCTCCGGCACGTAGTAGCCCGTGGGAAGATCAGTCTCCCCGTCGTACTGAGGCTGGTTGGCCGTGCCGTCAGAGCCGTCGGCAAGTACGCCAGTCAGCGGATCGGACGTAGCGGTAGTTCCGCTGTACGAGGCCACAACGTTAATGGTGTAGGTCGACCCGCCGTCAAGCCCGGTAAGGGTACGAGAGCGTGCTGAGCCCGGCTGGGTAGTACCCGTGGCCTGGCCGTCGATAAGGACTTCGAACGAATCCGGGACGGGGTAGCCCGAGATCGGGTAGTCCCATGTCAGGCTAACCTCTCCGAAGACCTGGGTCTCGGACGTCAGCTCATCCGGCTTCGTCACGTTCGTGATAGCGCCGTTACCAGCGCTGGGGCCGGGAAGCGGGCCTGTACGCTGGGCCACGTTCGAGGTGCCGCCGTACTTAGGAATACCAACCTCAACTGCGTAGGCAACACTAGCACCCAGGACACCGTTAGTAGATACGATGCGCGGGAGCACGGCCTGCATAAGGCTGAACCAGTTACGGTCCGAGCCAGGGGCGATCCAGGAACGGGTGTTTGACGCACCTACGTGGAAGGCGGTAGCTACGGCCAAGGCCGGGCTGGCCCAGGACTCAACGCCAGGCATCTCAGCGATACGAGCATTGAACCCGCCCGCGCCGTCAGACTGCGACTTAAGCACGATACCTGTGTTCGTGTCATTGTTAGCCGAGTTAAGGTACGGGCTGTTGGTGCCGTTAGCCAGGAAGTACAGCCCGAAGGTCTGCTGACCCCCGCCGTAAGGTGAACGGCTAGCGGACTGGCCGCCACCCTTGTGGTCGTAGCGGGCAAAGCCGAACATAGCGCGGGTAGCGTCGTACTCGCACAGAACCTTAGCTACTCGGTCGTTGAGCAGGTAGATGGCCGGTACGTATGCCTGAAGCGTACGGGAGTTAGCACTACCACGGAAAGGACCGTAGCTCGGGTCGCGGTCAGTCTGGCTGGGTTCCGTGGGATCAAACAGGTCGGTTGCGTTGTTGTGCCAGTTGACCATGTCAGCCGTGTCCAGGTACGCGCAGCTCTGGTTAGTCTGCTTCGATCCTGCGGCACGTGCCCAGTTAGTGGTGGCGCTGCTACCCGGAAGATCCGTGTTAGTCCAGAGCCAGGGGTTAACATCCAGTGCCGGGTTACGGAACAGGTTGAAGGCCGCAGGTGTCTGCCCACCAGTACGGTACTCCGAGTCACGAAGCGGGTAGCCCGTATCCAAGTTGAATACGGCAAAGCCTGAGCGTTCGATGGTTCTATCAACTAGAGTCAACAAACCAAGGCCGGGACGCCACGAAGGAACGTTAGCGCCGAAAGGCTTGACTGCTGCCAGGTTCTTAAGGGTGCTGGGATCGCCTGTGCCTTTGAACCAGCCCCAGGAGGTCCAGGCAGTACTACCGCCGCCAAGGGCCGTAGTGGCCGGGAGAGTGCCCGTCTGGAAGTCTGCGACTGCTGCCGTGATGTCCTGGTCGGCCCGTGCCTTAGCCGCACGGAACCCAGTCTCACCAGCAAAGCTGAGCCCGCCGATAGTCGAGTACATGGGAAGGCCTTCGCCTGAGACGCCGAAGCCACCCTGAACGTAGCCAAGGCCACCTTCAACAAAGCCCCAGTCTTCCCGGTTGACCATATCGGTGGTCAGGGTGCTGTTGACCGACGCGGCTGCAAGGACCACTCGACGGACAAACCACTGACCCGGAAGGATTCCGTGGGAGCCGCCGCCGCTGTGCATCGTGCTGTACGGCTTGACCAGGTAGAAGGCGCCGCCTGACGTTCCCTGGGAGGGGTGTGACGCGCCTTCGCGGATGTCGTAGTTACCACCCTCAAGTTCGATGGACGTGAAGTAGACCGTACCGTCAGCCGCTGAGTTCGGCTCTTCCGCCTGTGTCGTGCTGATGATTGTGGGGCAGGAGACAGCCGAGTTCTCAATCACGATGTCTACCGTAGCAGCTTCGAAGTCGCTGCGCTCGGTGACGATCATACGGATAACCATAAGGTTGTCCGCTCCGGAGGAGGCCTGGCCGTAGTACTCTACCTGGCGGGTGTAGTTACCGTCGAGCAGAATGCGCTGCGAGGCGCTGCTCGGATCAAAGGTGTACGTGACCCCGTCAGAATCCAGCAACTTAACCCGCACGCCCGCAAGGTTCATAGTGTTGATTGCGCCCGGGGCCACATCAGGGACGGTGTCCCCTACGCTCAGGCGAGAGAGCCTAATTGCGGGGTTAACGTTGTCCGCCGGAATAGAGTGGCGGAGGTTCCCGAGAGAGTCAGCGATTACGGGGCAGGTGACCTGTACCAGGTTAATACCGTCCGCGTCGTACCCAGCAGCGAACGAGTCGGCCAGGTAGGAGTTTCCGCTGGGCATGCCCATTGCGTACTGGGGGGAGACTGCTTGAGAGGGCTTAACCGGGACCATGACGTTAACCAACGTAAGGTCGCCTGCGGCAAGACCCATGGCCGCCGGGGCGGGTCCGCCGGCACCGTCACCAGCACCGATACGGGAAACCGCGATATCACTATTCCCGCCCTCAATGGGCGTAAGGGCCGTAACTACAAACTGGCTTTGGCTAGGGTTAACGTCGAACGGTTCGTTGGGGTTTTCCTGAAGAGTAAAGGTAATTGCGCCGGGATCCTCGTCGACGGGCTGGTTGTAGGTTACTGTGAACGATGCCTGGGCGACTCCGGTGTTCATACGCAGGACATCATTACTAAGTCCCTGCACGGTAAAGCCTGTGCCTTCAGCTACGATGCCAACCGGAATGTCAATGAGCTGTTGCGGGTTAGTACGCGTAACATTTACGGTTACGGTCCCGCCGTCCTGGATAGCCGTTCCCGGGTTAGGGAAACTTACAATAGAGTCCTCAAGTTGAGGATACGTCAGTGTAACCGGCATCTGAATAGTCTCGCTAATAGCGCCCGTGGCAACGGCCTGAATAAGCGCACCTTCGGGAGCTTCGTCGTAGAAGTCGTCTACTGCATTCGAGTTGATCTCGAGCTGAATAGGAGCGGTAAACGTACCTGAGTTAGCGGGGATAATGAAGCTTGTGGTCAGCAGCTGAAGACGGGTCGGTCCCGGGAACGTCGGGCTCGAGCCCTCCGGGTCCGGAATCAACGACAGTGTTACGTTGATGTTGGACGCTGTCGGAATGCCGTTGTTAGCCAAAGTAACTGACTGGTTGACTGTCGAGGTGCCTGGCGTGAACACGAGCTGCAGCGGAGTTTCGTAGTCTCCTGTAGTGTCTGCAGTGTACAGGAAGCGAATACCCGCAGCCGATCCGGTGGCCTGACGAAGCTCGAAGTCAACCTCAGCCATGATTGGGGCGGACGTGGCCCAGTTCTCAGTCTCCGGGCTCTTAGCAAAGCTACCCGCAAGGACGCGGTTCTTGGCACCGAAGTACTCCTCCGTTTCATTAAACGAGTTGATCAACGTACGCTGAGGGGTACTCATCTCCGAGGAGATAATGTTACCGCTGCCGTCGTACGTTACAAAGGGTGAGTTCGGCTCCAGCTCATAGCCAAGGCCCGAGCGGAGGTAGGAGTTAAGCAGGTAGGGGCTAAGCAGGCCCGAGGCCTCCCCAGGGATATCAAGTCGCTTGGTACTGTAGTACGCCGCGATCCAGGCAAGGTTAGCCCAGTCCGTTGACGGCGAGTCGCTGAAGCGCCCAGTAACCGCAGGGATACGGCTAACGTCCTGGCCGTCTCGGGACGTACGTCGGTCAGCTGCGAGCCCAGTGTACGGGGTCGTGGACGAGTCAAACGTCAGAGAGGTTTGGGTCCGGGCCGTAGGAATGAGCGAAGCCTGAGTGGGGTAGTACCCACCAGCAAACGTGCTCGACGTACCGAATACTTTGCCTGACCACTCACTGAAGGTTCCGTTACCGTTACCGCCAGCATCTGCACCGCTAAACCAGTTAATTGTCTCGTTAGTCGAGCCCGAGTTCTGAAGGTCGAACTGTGCGTGGTCTACCGACAGGCGGAACAGGTCCTGTGAGCGCTCGGTGTCGAAGCCGTTAAGGGATTCAGCAAGGCACTGCCACATGTGGGTGTTGATCTGCTGATCGCTCGTCTTGGCGTGGGAGAACGCCCGTCCGTCCAGCTCCTGGCCGCCTACCTGAAGGAGGTAGCCAAACTGTCCGCCTGTGGGGCTTACTCGGCCGCCTTGGTTGTCAAGGAGGAGAGCAACAACGCCCTGACTAATGTCAGTGACAACGTCGTTGCCCGAAACGTCAAGCCAGATAGTGGCTGCATTAGCCGACGACTCGTTGACGTCAAGGACGCGTCCTAGCAGGAACTCGGGGTTGTCTCCCGTAATGCGGGACCACATCTCGACTGTGCCGGGCTCATACTTAGCCAGCTCGGTCTTAAGCAGCTCGATGGTCCACTGACCGGATGCGGCGGGGAACGCCACGACGGCACCGATAGCGTCTGCGTCCTGCAGGCCATCAGAGGCGTTTCGGCTGTTAAGGTACTGTCGGCGTGCTGCGGGGGTCGACGGGTAGGTCTCGGTAATGTTACCGGCAGACTCACCAGGCATTACAGCAGCAATGACTTCGTGCGTGGCCAGCATGTGCTCGCGGATGTGCTGGCGGCGGTTGTACTCGCTACCACCAAGTACCGGAGCGGGGTAGACCTCTTCAGGAGCGGTGAAGAACATGCCCTGGGCGATGACCCAGTGTGCCCATGCCTTACCTGCGCCCCAGTCACTTTGCATGCCCGGGTCGCTGAAGTTGTCGTTATGGAAGAAGCCACGGTTAGTGTTGCCGCCCGTGAAGGCTTCCAGGCAGTGCCCCAGGGTGTCGTTAGTCTTACCGCCGTTCAGTACATCCTGCGTAATGAAGCGGTCCTCAGCGGCCAGGTAGAGCTCTGTCTGGTAGCTCTGGTAGTCGTTGAAGATACCAGCGTTCACCGAGAGACGCAGACCCATGAAGCAACGGTACAGTCGCTGGATGTAGTCACGGGAGATCGGGGCGAACTGATCCCAAGCCGTGTCGTACGCGCAGCTAACGGTCAGCGCGGGCGTGTACGCGGCTCCCGAGTCGATGTTCGCTACGGGAACAATCGGGTAAGAGCCGTTAAACTCTCGCTGGTTAGTCCTGGTGTTGTCAATGCTACCCGCTGCCCAGACAGCGCCAACGCTAGGTGCGATAGCTGTCCGGTGGCTAGTAAGACACACGTAGTCAATGCCTTGGTAACGCACTTGCGTACCACGGCTGTAAAAACGATCCGCTTCCCACTCTTCACGCTCGTAAAAGAAGCTCCAACCGTGTGCCTGACCGCTTTGGTCGTTACGCAGTTGGATAGCTGACTCGTTAGCAGTAGCGCCCGCCTGAGCCGAGGTTCCGTACAGGTGGCGGATCGTAATCGGGGCACCGCTCGCATCAAACGCCGTGATGGCGTGACGCTGAAGTACGGTGCGTGCAAAGAATGCCCAGCCACGGGTGTGACCCGGGCCGCCAGCAGTCTCGTATACATTAAGCATGTGGTTCTTACTACTAGAACCATCAACAGCGCCGCCGGGGGTCCAGCAGCCGAACTGAGTCATGTCGGCCCAGCCACTAATACCACCCTGCTCAAAGAAGTCACGGTTGGGCTGGATGGCCCCAGTCGACAGGACCTCCTGGATAGCCAGTGCTGCGTTGTTCATACGCATCTGGTCGTAGGCCAGGTTACCCGTCAGGCTTGACGGGAAGGGGCTCTGAGCCACGTAGGTCTCAGGGAGATCACCGCCACGGTAGTAGTTGCCGCCGTACCAGCGAAGCTGCTGGGTAGCGTTACGGTTCGTCTCGCCCAGAAGGGTCGTAGCGATGTTCTGGTACTGCGATACGTCAGCGGAGTAGGCGTCACTCTTTACCGGCGATGCCGGGCGGAGGACGATCTGCTCAATGCGCTGAGCCCCTGCGTGGAACACTTCACTGCGAGCAGCAATGCCGCCTGTACCGTCGTGGCTACGGGTCAGGTCAGTTGCGGGGTCATCCGTGTAGTCCACGAAGAAGAACGTAGTGGCATCACCCAGGGCAGGGCCGCCGCAGAACGGGTCGCCTACGGTCATGGCGCCGCCATCAGGGGCAGTCACAGTCTCTTGGCCGAAGCCGTTGATGACGTTGTAGCTAGAGTTAGTCTCCAGGTACATTCGGTCGAAGAAGATCTTACCGGGGTTACCGACGTAAGCGTTCTCGGACATACCAGACACAATACGTGCCGTGTCAACGTGCGAGTTAGTGATGCTAAGGTCAAGGTACACGGCATCGTCTACAGAAGCCTTGTAGAATCGGGCGTAGGTGTGTACGCCAACACCAGCGTTTCCGCTAGCATCCGTAAGGCGAGTGTAGTACATGACCTCGTCCATGTACGGTCCAGACTTAATTACCGTGCCAGCGCCGCCTGCAATGACAGCATCCATGACCGCGTCGTAGCCTGCATCCACCGCGGGCTTAGGCATGTCCATAACCAGCTTGGCCTGGTCAATCTCGCGCCCATCCTGGGCCGAGCCGCTCGGAAGGCCGTTATCGGTAGCTACCAGGTTAACGTCGAAGTACTGGGCAGCAGCCGAACCCTGGGGGTTGGGGTACGTGCCGAGGTTAATGGGCACCGTGACGGGAAATACGATCTCTACCGAGTTAGCACCCGTCGGGTCGTTAGATGTGACCACTACCGGGCTGTTAAGGTTTACGTCAGGCGTTTGGCCCGTCGGGACAATAGCAATGCGATCTACTGCGATCTGGTCGCTAGCGCCTGCAATCTCCAGAAGGTACTCACCTACTTCGTTCGCACCTACGGTGAAGGTGATGTAGGTGGTCTCGGTAGCGTCGGTGTAGCCACCAAATTCTCCCGCAGTACCGTGTGCCTGCTGGTAGGTGCCGCCGTTGATACGTACGTAGAAGTACTCGCTTGCGACGTAGGCACTGTCGCCCTTGATCTTAAGCTCGTACGTGCCTGCGGTCAGGTCACTGTAGAAGCGAACGGGGGATACCGTGGTGGGATCCGCCAGAGGGGCCGCGGTCCACGTAAGAGCGGGGGTCGTTGCCCAGCCCGTGGGGAGCGTGTTAGCTTGCGCCTGCCACTGCTGGGCCGGGAAGGTAATCTGCTCGTTAACCAGCTGGTGGGTGAACCTGCTAGAGGTGGGCTGGGCGCGAGGCTTGTACGAACTAACGTGGCGCTGAACTACCGTACCTTCGACGGCCCAGTTGACCGTAAGGTCCGAGGGGCGGGCAACAGGGACAGTAGCGTGTGCAATAAACTCGTCACCGCTGCTTACGCCTTCCGGCACGTTGATGCGGAGCGATGTAAGCGTCTCACCCGAGGTCAGGTCGTTAGGTGACGGATCAAGACCACCACCCGGTCCCGTAAGATCGGGGCCTGTAGCGAACTGTTCCGTAGCGGACAGGTAGTAGTTACTTGCGGCATCCTCGCCTTCAACGTAGAACTCGTAGACCGTCTCGAAGGACGGGAGAAGGATGTTGACTACGTGGGAGGTGTTGGTACTAGCGTCGACTGCTACGGTGTAGCCGCTCTGCGATCCGGCAAGGCGGTAGAGGACACGGCCCGAGCAGATCTCGTCCATAACCCAGTTAACCTGAGCACCTAGGCCGTTCACGTTAACCTGCGGCTGCGAGATAAACGCCGGGGGCGTCGTGTCAGCAGCGGCTTGCGTGGTGAAGCTACCCGATGAAGGGTCAGAGGCGTTACCCGCGAAGTCCGTGGCTACGATCTCGTACGTGTACAGGGTACCGCCGCTCAGGCCGCTAAGCTGGAAGACTGCCGGAGACCCGGGGGACGCGGCAATGGGTGCAGGCAGGGATACCGGGTTAAAGCCCTGGCGCAGTGTCAGGTTAACGGTAGCGCCCTCATCGACCGACACAGTAATGTTCGTGTTGTTCGGGCCGAGGACGTTTACAGTTACGTCTTCAATAGTCGGGGCGACGATGTCATCCGTAGCCCAGGAAACAACGGCTGCCGTGGCGTTCCGGTTACCGCTACCGTCTTCCGTGGCGATTGTTGCCGTGTAGGGCGTCTGGGAGGCCAGAGCTGAGAGCTGGACCTGGTGCTGCGTGGTGTACAGCGGCGCTCCCGTAGCGCCATCAGTTACCAGGATTTCCTGCGTGCTGCTGCTGCCCGTGGGTCCGTAGAACAGGTTACTGAGCGAAGGCTCGTCCGTCTGCCACGTAATGACAGCCGTAGTGCCCTGCGAAGTGACACCGGAGTTAAGTACTTCCGGGGCCGTACCGTCCGTTACCAGGAAAGGCAGGGAGTTTGAGGGGCCTCCGCCAGGTGCCTGGTTGAATACCGAGACACTGTAAGGTACAGAAGACTGGTTCAGTAGCGAACCCGGAAGGGTTGCCGTGAGGAAGTCCGGGCCAGCGCCGCCTGAGTTAAACACAGTGGCAAGGTCAGTACCACCCCAGCGAACAGTAGACTGCCCGTTCTCGAAGCCCGTACCATCTACGCGCATAGAAAGCGCGGGTGTGCTGTCGGGAGCAGTACTGGGCGTAAGCGTGTTGATCGTCGGAACTTCGTTCTGCAGGCCGATCGTATGCGTGCCCGTACGCGGGCCCAAGTTGGTTTGTGTAGTAAAAACCAAGTTTCCTACGCCTGACCCGGTAAGGGCCAGGTTACTGAAAGTAGTCTCTCCGTTAGTAAAGGCGGTGGTGACTGTACCGATGAGGCCCAGGGAACTAGGCGCTGTAACCGTCACAGTGCCGTTGTAGTCCGTCACAGTGGCTCCGGTAAAGTCAACTGCCCGAATACTAGCATTAAAGACTGCGCCCCGTGTGACGCCTGTGGGGGCCGCCGTAATAGCAATGCTATCTACCGTCTGCGTGGGGGGCGGGGGCGGTTCACCCGGATCACCCGGGTTCTGGAGGCCTGTAGTCAGGAAGTACTGGAGCTCACGAAAGGCGTTAGTGACTGCCTGAAGTGTACCAACGCAGATGAACCGCTCCATGCGGTGCTTACCCGAAGACATACCACCCGAGGCGGCTGAGTCTTCGAAGTCAATCAGCTGGGCGTAGTTCTCGGTGAACTTAAGAGCACCCGATACGAAGATCGGGGGGCGGACAAAGGAGCTCAAGAGCTCGGCGCCCTCGGCCCGCATAGTGCGGAAGATACCAATGGCCAGGGTGCCGTCGCCGTTAGTGGCAATCGGTCCACCCATGTAGGTCGTGTTAACTACTTCTACCGCAGAGCTAAGGGCTCCCTCGGTAGGTTCGGTGACGGTCTCCGTCGGAGCGAACGTGTAAAACCGGGTAAACTCCTGGGTCAGGCCCAGGCTTACTGCCCAGCTAGTGGCGCCGAGCTTGTTACTGGCGTACTGGTCGTTCTCAAAGTTAATACGGAAGATGTTGGGGTTACCCAGGTAATCCATCCCAATGTGCTTGGTCAGAATATCACCTGAGCAGTCCAGCTCCTGCCCACCAAAGCTAACGGGCTCCCGATATGAGAGGAATGTCTGAGTTACCAGGTGACGAAGGTCCTGAGCATCACCGATGTAACGAGAGCTAGATGTGTCAGCCCAGGCCTGGCGGAGAGCTCCGGCCTCGTTGAGCTGGGCCCAGTTAGCTTTACCGAAGTTGTCTTTGACGACCTTGGTCTGAAGGGCTCGGTCCTTGTTTCGTGCGTTGAGGAGCTGCTGGCCGTTCCAGGTAATCTCCGTAATGGCCCCACTGTTGTTAGCCTCAGCCTTGATTGTGATCTCTTCACCTGAGATGGTCAGGTCAGCGGCAAGCTGCCCTACATTCTCAGTAAACGGATCGTCTACCAGGAAAGAATCATCAAATTCTACCAGCTCGACTTGAGCCGTAAGGCCGACCTCAACCCCATCAACTAGCAGGGAGACCTGCTTGATGCTCGCATCCTTCGTAGTAAACGTGGCGTAATAGGTTCCTAGCGGGCTCTCTAGGGTATCGGAGACTACATCCTCCCGGAATACGGGGGAGACCATAAAGTCTACTGCGGCGCCCTCCAGGGGGTCTCCAGCAGTGTCTACGAGGGTGGCGACCAGGCTGAGCTGGTCCGTGCCGTTCGCCCGGTTGAGTCCGGGGAAACTAGCGGCCAGCGAGGAGCCGGCGATATTGATTGAAGCCATCTAAGTCGAGTCAGTCTAGGTGGGGGCGCTAAGACTAGTATAGGGCCCCGCAATATGCTAAAAAAGAAGATTTAGTGTCATAAGACTGGTGTATAGAACTTTTCTTCTACCCTAATTCCGCCAACCCCTATACTGAAATGAAGTATATTCTCTGTGTAACCGCCGCCCTGTGCCTGGCGGTCCCTTTCCTTAGCCGGTCCACGGTCTATTGCCCTGAGCCTAACCTGATTGACTTGACGCGGGACGCCCTGATCGCTCGCTACGTAGGTCACGGCAATAAGGTCGAGTTCTACAAGACCGTCTACTATGACACGGGCCTGGTGGTCCGGCACCGCGCGGACGGCACCTGGGAGCACCACTACGAATGAAGTCTCGTCGATTCTGTAAGATTAAAGGCTGCGAGAACCCCAAAGCCCACTTTGAGTCTGGCAAGTGCTGGACCTGCTACCACATTGCCCTAGCCAAGAAGGAGAAGTCTAAATGACTGACAAGACCCTCGAAGAACTCAAGGCCGATCTGAAGACTGCCGAAGCCACCTACGACGCCGCCCGCGCCGCCTACCACACAGCCCTCGACGCCAAATACGCCGACAAAGCCACCTCCGACGCCGCCCTCTACGCCACCTGCGCCGCATACTACGACGCCCGCTACGACGCCCGCGCCGCCGACGCCGCCTACCACAAAGCCCTCAAAGCCCTCAAAGCCCAGAAGTGGACCGATGACTGACGCCAAACCCAAGACCCTCGAAGAACTCAAGGCCGCGATGGACGCTGCACTCGCCGCCTTCTACGCCTACGACGACGCCTACTACGCCCTCGAAGCCCGGGAGAACTCCAATGGCTGACAAGACTACCACTGTGCAGCTCCTGCTGCAGAAGCTGGGTGACCGAGACAAGTCCGCCCTGCGTGACATCATTGACGAGCAGGTCGAGCATATGTTCGGTCTCAACGAAAAGGGCAAGCTGCCCCGCTACACCATTCACCTCAAAGTAGAAGAGACCTCACGATGACTAACTACGACAACGACACGAACAACTCAGACGATATCGGCTTCATGCTTATGACCAAGGGGCAGCCCAAGGACCAGCGTGAGGCGGCTGAAGAGCTGTACACGCTCCTTAGCCTGGCCTACATTGTCAAGTACGAGGAGCGTCACGCCCTGAAGAACGCGCAGCAGGACATCATGAAGGACCTGCCGCGGAAGATTCGATTCTTCGCTGGTGTTCTTAATGACTCTCCTGTAGAGTGCCACGTCATCGCGGGGATTTGCGGCGTTAGCCGTAAGATCGCTAGAACTATGACACGGCTTGACAACGCCTGGGACGATGAGTTCCGCCGCAACTTTGCCCCTAAGGTTAAGGTTGCCATCCTCGACGTCCTTGAGGTGATCGAGGAATTTGACGAAGCCCCCCGAGACTGACCCCACTACCCTTACTTTCGGAAAATACGAAATGACACTTGATACTATTAACTCCGCCGAGCTCCGGAACGAGCTCCTTACTCATCCCGTTATCGTCATTAGCCACATGCCCTGCCCTGACGGTATGGCCTCTGCTGTGACTATGCGATGCTTCCTGGCTAGCCTGGAAGAAAAGTACGACCTGACCATCAGGGTGGAGTACTTCGAGGGCCGCCACGCCACAGCCGTGCGAGAGCTACCTAACGTCAAAGACGCGGTGGTCTTCGTGCTTGACTTCTCGTATCCTCGGGATGTCCTGGAGGCTATGAACCGCGATGCCAAGCGCCTGATTGTACTAGACCACCACAAGTCAGCCCAGAAAGCGCTGGCGGGTCTGCCGTACTGTGAGTTTGACATGGAGCGGTCGGGCGCCCGTATGACGTTTGACTTCCTCAGCAAGCACATTGAGCTGCACGAGGACTACCAAGACGGCCTGCCCACGCTGGTGGACTACATTCAGGACCGAGACCTCTGGCGCCACCAGCTGGAGAACACCAAGTTCGTTAACGCGTACTTGAGCACGCTACCGCTTGACCTGCATAGCGAAGCGCTGTGGATGCTGGTGGCTAGTGAGGTTGTCAGTCTACACGATATGGTTCTACAAGGTGGAACCATCCGTATGGTTATCGAAAAGCAGGTCAACGACTACATGGACTTCGTGTACGTGGGCCAGCTGCTAGGCCAGACGGAGCTTGTTCCTATCGTAAACGTGCCGCCGTACCTGGCGTCAGAGGTGCTTAACGCTCTGCTCAGGAACACCGACTTCGCGTACGCAGTGGGCTGGTTCTTCGACGGCACGCGTTATCACTATAGCTTGCGTAGCAAGGACCGCCATGATTGCTCAGCCCTCGCTAAGCGATTCAAGGGTGGTGGGCACGCTAACGCCGCGGGCTTCTCTTCTCTCGACCTGATGGTCGACACATTCGACAGCTCAGCTCGGGCTGATCGTCTCATTCGTAATAGGCAATTTAAGGAGAACTGAGATGCGAGACATATCTTCTTTTAAGGCTGTGCGTTGCAGCCACGGCGGCATGGGCTTCAAGTGCCCGTGCTGCAACCGCTTCGGTATGTCCACTAAGCGCAGGCACCCGGCGAAGATGGCAGACAGCCGTTTCATTCGGCGCGTGCTGAAGCAGAAGCTTAAGGAGACGGGTAAGCAAGACGGAGACTAGAGGTGAAAAAAAGAGAGAGGGGGTCAGCTACGGCTGGCTCCCTCTCCCATCACCTTTCTTTTATTTTAGGATACTACTTGGTCATTACCCGGGCTCTCAGCTTCACACCAAGGAAGCTGCCCAGGAAGATGCCCATCAAATACGGCAGCGCGTTGGGCCTATAATCAAGCGCCTCTACGATACCAAGCAAGCTACAGCCTGCAATCATTGTTGAGATAAGTCCGGCAAGCCAAGCCTTGTTGTGCTCGGTTGCCCAGTACCATCCTACGCGCAACACGTCAAACATGCAGCCTAGGATGACCAGATACCAGTCGATGTTCATCCCTGGTTCTTTCTCTTACGTAGCACCCGCACGGGCAACCACGTGAGGAAGGCAGTCAGTAGCGTAAACCAGCGAGGGTTCTGTTGCGTGTCTCCGCGGAACAAGATACCTTCCTTGTCGCGAAAGAACATAACCACACCAGCCAGCAGATACATAATAGTAAGGGCGCCTACAAGCGTTACGAATGTTGTAACCATAATCAGTCCTGCGGGACTTTTGCCCGCTCTTCATCAGTGAGTTCGGAAAGGGGGCGAGGCTCTTGCTCGATGAAGTCAAGCACGTAGAGCTGGTCGCACGTTTTAATGTTGAGCTGGATCTCATCGACTCCGCCAAGCTCGTGGATATCGCCCATCTCCATCTCGTCGAGGGCGGTTTGGATTACCGGAAGAGTGGCCTCCTCCGGAAAGGGCTGTGCCCCAGGTTGAAGGCAGATCTGGGGACTGCCGAGCGTAAGCTCCTCGTCCTCCGGAAGATCTTGGACCAACTTGATAAAGCGGTCCTTGGCGTCAGCCGAGGCAAAGCTCAGGCTAAGGCCGAAGTCAAGAAATCGTCGCGGCTTCGAGAACCGCGTAATGTCATCAGGATTCATAGTAGTACTAGTACGTCCACACGGGACTACCATAGTCTACGGCATATCCCTAGGCACGTCAACCTATCTCTTGTAAAAGATAGAAGATAACCTACACCACGGGGAAACCCGTATAAGGTGCGCTATCATCGTAACCGAGGGCAGATGAGGGCACTACGACGTTAGGGAAAAAGCGATTCCATGTGCCGTCGAGCCCACGGCTGTACGCAATGTCGGGGACCGTGTACGTGGCGCCTTCTCTAGAGAGCGTAGTCTGCGTGTTATCCACAATTCCTGAGCCCGCACGAAGGTTGCCCGTACTACCGAAGACGTACCCGTTGTTGGTGTAGTCAAAGGCGGGCTGGTACACAGATGCTCGCGGTACAGGCTGCGTGCCTGCGCTGTCAGTTGTCTCGTACTGAGTAATGATGTGGTTGTCACCAGGCTGGGCCAGCTCAGTCAGCAGGTCGCCCGCTTGGATAACGTAGTCGGCTCCCGTCAAGGTAGCGTTGTTGCCGTTGCCTGAGTAGTCTGCCAGGACGGGCAGCGGGTTATAGCAGTGGGCCTGAAGCGTAAGAACCGCATCCGGGAACGTCAGGGGCTGCAGGTCAACACCCATACCAATACGAGGCATGGTCTGCTCCGCGTAGTACGTGCCGATCTCGGTAGGTGTCAGGGCCGCGCTTCTCATATCTACGGAGTAAACTACCATGTCTGCGGGGAGAGCACCGCCGCCGCCAAGAATAAACGGCTGGTCCGACGCGGGATCTGCCGCAGTTGCGGTGTCGGTAGCAACAAGCTCACCATTAAGGTACAGCTCCAGGGCATTGACTACGCCCGTGTAGCGGTAGACATACGTGATGAGCATGTCCGTGTTAGGCCGGACGTCGTAGCTACCGTTGATGCTACCTGAGGATACGTTGTTCGCCCGCAGCTGGTAGGTGGCGGCCGTGGTGTCGGTCCGGGCAAACATAGAGAAGCCGTTCCAGTCGAAGATGCCGTAGTTGGTGTTGGGCAGGCTGTTCTCCGAGCTAAGGCGTACCCACATGCTGACGGTGACGCTATCACCCTCGACATAGGGGATGTTAGCTGTAGTAGCCGTACTTGTCTTCAGGCGGACGCCGCGCATGGGGCGAGGGCCTAGGCTGGACATGGCCTCGTACTCAACCTGCTCCGGGGAGTCGTAATCCGGTGCCGTCACCTTGAGGAGCATGTTCTCGAGGCCGCGCTGCTCGGAATATAGGTTCTTAAAGGCAGAACCATTCGCCAGCCTATCGGACACCAGGTAGTACTCACCATTACGTGCCGCCTCGTCCTCGCTAGGAGTAACGCCGCGAACAAAGGCGCCGAATACCGGGCAACCCGGGTCGTATAGTGAGGCGAAGGCGCCAGAGTCCTCTACCACGCCACTGAGCCCAATAAAGGACTCGGTAGCCGCAAAGGTGTTGGGCGGCATGGTGACCGCAGGGTCAGCCGCCTCTTGGAAGACTCCGCCCGTTACGTCAGCTAGTGCATTCTCGAAGGCTTCGGTGAACACAATAGCGTTAGTATCGGCGGGCTTGGAGATCTCAAGCATACTGCCCAGGCTCTCAACAGAGAACGTGTCGGTCATGGCTGCCCAATCAATCTTAACTCCAAAGTTGAAGGGGGCCATAATCTTCTGAATACGCTCAACGGCGTTAAGGTCGAAGGTGTCGAGCTGGTTACCTACGTCCAGGAGGCCCTTACGGCGCCCCCAGACGGTGTAGGAGGCCACAAAAGCAATACTGGTCTCAGAACCAATACTGTATCCGTACTCGCTGTAGCCCTCTTCAGAGTAGCCTGTCTGTACGTACAGCTGCGTGGGCAGCGAGACACGGAGCGTGTGGGGGCCGAGGCGCTCCTTGATGACGGCAAAGACGTCTTCTTGGGGGATACCGAACTCAGGGTCAAGGTTGATAGTGCCGAATTTAGCACGCAGCACGTCACCGGCAACAATCCCTTCTTTAATGAAGTCAATGGAGTAGTCCGTAAGGATCTCCAGCTCAAACTCGTAGCTATACGGGACGCTGGTACGGGCCGACACAGTAGTTCGGTCCAGACGCTCGGCCGCTTTAAACGAATCGGACATGGCTTCCGCCACAACAGGGATCCAGTTAAGGGTCTCCTTGTTTAGGTCAATGTACTGCACCAAGTTCTGCACAGCATAGTTACGCGAGACGCAGCCCTGCTCGGGTACACGTACGTTGGCTCCAGGAAGTAGAGTCAACGTCTCGGGTGAGTTGCCCGGGATAGCAGGCAGCATGGTCAGAGTGTTATCGTACTCGTTGACGCCGCCGTAGTTCCCAGGTTGCGTAGTTGTGGCCGAGCCCATCAGCATACTGCCGAAGTTCTCAATACTTTCAGGTGAGGAGGAGCTCCTAGCCGCCGCCAGGACGCCGCCTACGGCGCGTGCAAACTGGGGAGTAGATTCACCCTTAAGGCCAAGCAGGTTGCCCCAGATGTTCTGTAGGGCCCGGTCATCGAACTCTACGTCTGTCCACCAGCCCTCAGGCATACGGGTGTCCGAGTATACGTACAGCTTGCCGTTCTCGTCGACCAGCTCGAAGTCATCCGAGCCCAATACAGTCGAGGGCGTCTCAATTCCGTCCTGGAGTGTAGCAGCTGACTTAAGTCGGCCCTTGTAGTTCCACTCATCCTCAATGGCGTACGGAATGTGGTGGCGATAGTTACGCCCGAAGGACGTGTATAGAGCGGTGTAGAGCGTACCGGCTTCGGGTGCAGTCTGAAACGTCACACTATCCCGGCGCAGCGTAGCAGTGATACCTAGACTGCCCGCAAGGATCAGCGGGGGTACAGTAAGGAGCGCCGGGTACTTGAGCGGATACTCCGTAGGAGCGTCGCCGGGGCCGCGCACAATCTTGTCCATCTTGTGGACGTGGGGAACGTCCGTTGTCGGGGACTCGTAGTATACTGACACCGTGGCCGGGACCAGGTCAATGGTCAGGAGATACCGCTGGCCAGCATCGTAGTCAAACTCCTCATCAAGTAGAAGGCGACCGTTAGCATACACAATCATGCTGTCTCGCGTGGCGCTGGCGCTAAGGGGGAACTGACCGTTGTATGTAGAGCTGTATTCCTCCCAGTTCTCCCCCGGGTCAATGTGGTCGGCCGAGGTGAATGTGTCGTACACGTGAGTGTGCTCTTCTTTTTTAGGCACAGTAACCGTAAAGCTGACGCCCAGGTTCAGGGGCCGGTCAAACACGATGCGCTGATCTCTGATGATCGAAGCGCCGTACCGGTCTACCTCAGGCGCGGCATCTTCCTTACGGAAGCCATTAAGGTTGGTTCCGAAATACAGAACCTGCGCTGAGTCAGTCAGAGTACCACAGTCTGCGGTAATACGCTGGGCTGCCTTGGGTAGCTGCAGGGTAGTCGTCTGACCCGCGGCCCGGACGCTGACTTCAGTGCCTGATCGAAATGACCCCTTCCCCAAGGTCACGTCTCGTCCTGACAGCGTAAGCTCGGACTCCATGTCGAAGTCCACGTACAGCAGGATCTTAGCTACCGTCCGGATGCCCAGGCTAACCTGGACCGTCGGCGCAAAGTTAATCTGCTGAAAGGTCCCGTCGTCTAGCTCAAGGAGTCCGCGTGAATTGTTGGCAAGGTCTGCTGGGACATAGAGAATGTACTCTCCAGCGGTTCTGTCTTGAATACGTACTCGTCGGCTGACATCGGCGAATTCCAACCGTACGCTTCCCGCGGCGAGGTCGTAATCAGAACCAAACGTGTATTCTCGCGTACGGCTGTCTGCGTCGACTGTGAGGATCTCTCTAGGATCAAAACCAAGGATGCGTAGGTCAGCGAAATTAGCAGAGCCAGTACCGGAAGAATTTGTGTAGCAAAGGTTAGGATCGCCATAGGTCTCAGTGAAGTAGCGGAGTACTCGGGCTTCGTCAAACTCGACTACAGTCCCGCGTACTACCTGGTCTGCCTCGATCCACCAGTCTTGTCGAATCGAGTAAAGGAAGGGCGGAAGGTAGTTACCGTCCGCGAAAATTAGGTTAGTCGGCCCTAGTGCCTTATTTGGGACATAAACAGTATATTTACCCCTAGTGGGTGTCGGCCACTCCCCCTGAAAGTAGCAGTGACTGTGCTTAGCCTGAAGGATTTCCCAGTCCGACATCTCCTGGTACTGGAGGGGCATATATCGGGTCGCACGGAGGCTAGAGGCGTCTTTATTATCGTCAGAGGTGAATAGTGCCGCATAATCTGCGTCAGCCAGCCGCAAGTAGGCCTCGTAGATAGCAGACAGTTTATCACGGTCTTCGAAGCTGTCCCGCCAGAAGGAAGGAAGCAGATCAAACAGGGGTGAGGGGTCGTAATTGAGGTCAGCCATCAGTCAGTTTTTCGGATAATATTAGTAAATTGATCTGTGAGCTTGGCTTTCTCTGACGCCAGGTCATGGATGTGCCTATCTGCTGATGTCGAGGGCTTCATCCCCAACATCTTGTGGAGAGGGTGCTGAGCCCGCTCAGAGAAGAAGTGCTGAACGTGTACGTTCCTATCTTCCTCGGGCAGGTGGGAGTGTGATTTGTGTCGGATGCCTCGGGCCTGTACCTGGTGCATCTTAGCGTGGTTCCAGTGAGGGTCCAGCATCTGTACAAGGCGGGTGCCCTTAAGGTCAAGTCCCTCAGCCGCAGCCGAGGTCAGGAGCAGATGCTGTACCTTGCCCGTGTTGTAATCGTTAACGATCTGCTTACGGTCGTTGTCGTTAAGCTTACCGTCGAAGACTGCCGTAGTAATGCCCCGCCGGTTAAGCTCTTCTTGCAGCGGCGCCACACCAGAGCCCACGTAGTTGGAGTAGCTGTAGCCTCGGTAATCCTTGTTCTGCTCAGCATGGCTCACTACGTGGTCAGCCGCGGCCATAAGCTTAGCGGCATCCTCGGGCTTAGTTTTGGAGCCGAACTCTGCCGGAGTGTTGGACACCTGACGGAGGCCCGTGAGGAATGCGCGGTACTTGGCAAAGTCCTTACGGTTGGGCGGGATGCCGTTACGCAGGTTATAGGCCATGCCCGGGCTGCCCGACATGATAGCGTCATAGGCCCGGGTCTGTGCGCCGGACATAGGTACGTTAACGTGCTCAGAGGTAACCGAAGGCATGTGCTCCTGGGTCTTCTGGTGCGTGTCAATAACATCGTCTACCAGGTTGCGGAACTCCTTAGCCTTAACGGCCTTGGTTCCACTGCGGCGCGGCTTGGTACCTCGCATCCTAGCAATCAGACCTCGCTCAGCGTACTCGGCGGCCGTGAACTGCTTACGAAAGTCTTTCTCGCTGACATCCTTACCCGTGGCTCTAAGAAGTGGAGCCAACTCGCTCGGGTCATTACGCATGGTAGTACCCGTCAGCAGTAGGTTCTTATGCGACTTAAGCTGGCCGGGCAGCTTGCTCATCTTACTGCCGGGCGATCCCATGCGGTGTGCTTCGTCATACACGACAACGCTGTCAGACACCTTATCACGGAACTCGGGGTTCTTAGCCATACGCATGGCCTCGTGATAGGAGATAACCGTGGCGTCGCCGTCGTAGCCGGACGCCTTAAGCTCCTTACGGTAGTTCTCACGCAGGGCCGCAGGTACAACAGCCACAAGGGGCTTACCTGTACGCTGGGCAGCCAGGATGCTGGTCATGGTCTTACCCGTGCCGACATCGTGATCCACAATCAAGCCGCCGCCCGGCTTCGTCTGCTCACTAAACCGCATAGCCACACGCTCTTGGTGGGGCATAGGCTTAATCTTAGTGGCAGCTAGCTTGCGAAGCTTATCGTTCATGCCTGCGTGATACGGAGCTCGGTGTCGGGCCGAAAGATCTCAGAGGAGTTGATGGTGAGCTCGTTGCTGTCCTCAAGGATCTCGATTCGGCCGTTGCCGAGATTGCGGCGGGCTCGCATAACAAGCGGGAGCTGTACCTGGTCAACACCAAAGTGGGCCAGTACCGTAATCAGGTCGGACGAGCTAAGTGTAGCGCCGAAGCCTAGCTGGCTAATGTAATCCGTAAGTACCGTCTTGACGTTCTCAACAGTCTGGGCGCCGCTGTACGTAAGCTGAACGGTGACGTTGACGAGATCCGGCGGGTAGACATTAATGTCCTTGGTTACGTCGCGCTGCGATGAGCTGTCTACGAATGCCTGGACACTCGCGATGTCCGGGTTAGTTACGTACGACACGCGCAGGCGCTGGCCGATGAACATAGGGACAACGATGTCAGTTGCTGCATTCGTCAGCGGGTCAATGAGGGGCTCAGTGCCCTTAATGACCAGCATATCGTTCTCCAGCAGGGTGTACTTACTGCGTTCGGCGGCCCGTACTACGGCAAAGTTAGTGTCCGGTACCAGCTCACGGGTAACTACCGTGTCGTCTACAGGATCAAGCTGCTCAACCTTAACAACCGAGATGGTCGGGCTAACGAAGCCGACCCCATCCTCAAAGATGCTGTTGCCCTGGAAGTCGAGGACCTCCTCAATCAGGGGGACCTCAGCCACGTCACCCGTAGGATCTACAGGAAGCAGTGAGTTGATAATGACCGAGCGCTCAGAGTCAGCCGAGCTGTCGATGTACACGTCAACCTTGCCGCCTACGTGGAAGTTGTCCGTGTAGACGGGACCGAGGATGGTGTAAGGGTTCTGTGTGGGGTCGTCCGTAACGTCGCCTGTGCTAAGCAGGGCCTGATCCAGGCGGATAACTCGAGTAGCTGCGCCGCCGGCCTCAATCGGGACGGTCTCAAGGCGCGTAACCTTGTAGTCGTTGCCCAAGGTGTCCGGGTCATCGTCCCGAAGGAAGCGGATTGTATGGCCCTCCTGTACAGCAACCCTCTGAGTGGTTTCACCATCTAGAGTCACGATTAGGGAGCTAAAGTCGCGCCCGGTCACGTCAACCAAGGCCCCAACAAAGCCCCCAAGGGGACGCGTAATCTCGAGGCCAGCCGAGTTCTGCCAGAGCACCTCACCATTCTCATCAAGGGGCAGGTTAACCTTGCGGCAGAAGCTAGTGGGGATCAGGGTGTCCAGAGAGGCCGACGCCGAGATAACGTCGCGGGTCATGGCTGCGTCACCGTAGCCCTGTACGAGTACGTTGGATACTGTGGGGAAGGCTTCCTGGATGGTCGCGGCAATACCGTCCTTCTTGACCAGCTCCCGGTTAGTGAGCGAGGCCAGGACGCGAGAGTACAGCCCACTGTTACTTTCCTCGTCGTCACCCCCGGCCAGGTCGGCTAGATTCTCAGTAGCCCGAGCACCGAAGACGCCCTCTACGGTGTCTACGTTACCGGCCAAGGCGCGGTATTGGCTGCCAACGCCCTCAGACTGGATGACCACGTCTGCGTAGTACTGACGGTTAAGACTATCGTAGTTGGTCTGCAACTCAGCTGCCGTAAGCCGTACCGGGGCCAGCGGGAAGTAGCGGTTACTCGCGTTATCCGTGAACAGCGTAGACGAGTCAATCTCCACAGGCAGCAGGTCCGTGAAGTATACGCGCTGAATGCCTGTAGCCGGCGTACCTGCGTTCCTGTATACTAGGAAGTTCGAGGCCAGGCGGTCAAGCTCCTCGGGGAGCATCAGGTTGAAGTTCTGCAGCGACTGGTTACGCTGGATAACTCTTGCAGTGTCTCGGAAACGCTGGTACAATACGGACGCCGGCTGCACAAACGTATCGTACATAGCAGACCCCGGATGCGTACTCATATCAGGGAAACGCTCTTTCATGAGCTGCCTGATGAGCGGCTCTACGGGGAGAAATCTTTCGGGTACGGACGCCATATGCTGTAATCTCTCAAAAAGAGGGGCCGGTCTTACTACCAGTAGTATACATCCATGACTAACGCTAATATTGAACAAATCCACCTGACCGTCGGTCAGATTACCGTGGATCCCGCTATCGTTGATAGCAACACACCCGCAGGAGCCGCCTACTACCTACGCAGCCTCAAGGATATCCGAGGGCTGGTCAAGGGCATTGACGGGGGTAGCGGGGACGATACTCGTGGTCTCGTGGCTGTCCTGATCTCCGTCCTGGACGCCCTCAGGAATGTTGAAGGCTTTGTGATCCGCGAAGATGAGATCACTCTGGCGGACATTGCCCGGTGGGACAATGAGTTCTCCGTCGATACTGCGGGGATCAAGGAGCAGCTGTCGGCCGTGTGGCCGCTGCACTCCCCTATGTTCTCGCCTAACGACACCCTGGCTGATGGCATTACCCTGGGTTTTTACTGTGTCCACGAGTGGCTGAGCCGCCGGTTCCCCGGTTATCCTGGGGCCAACCCGGCTGACATGAACATTGAGCCTATCGAGGAGCGCGAAGAGCCTGAGGCTGAGCTGACCACTGAGGAGGGATCGGTTGATCCGCTCATGGGCCTGTTCTCCCGACTGACCGATCTGTCCGAGATCCCCGGCGTGAGCTTTAAGTTCGTACCTGAGGGTGAGGGCCTGTACGTCCGTGTCCTGTTCGCGGGTGAGCCTGACCTGTCCGCCGTATCTAAGGTGGCTGAGCTTGTCGACGGTAAGCTCGTCGCCGAGGACTCCACCATCTGCATTCAATTCGCCCCCTTTTGATTCTATGAAACAGAACCAACTTACCCAGGCACTCACTGAGTTCCACCAGGCTTTTGGCCATCCCGTAGGCGAGCACAAGATCACGGAGGACACGGACAAGCTCCGCGCCTTCCTTGAGCTTCGCAAGACCCTTGTCCGTGAGGAGTGCGCTGAACTTTGCTCGGCACTTGACGAGCGTGACGAGGAGAACATCATCAAGGAGGCCTGTGACCTGCTCTATGTGACCATCGGTACTATCGTCGGTCTCAAGGGCTACGCGCCCATCGAAGAGGCGTTCGCCGCCGTACAGGCGAGCAACATGTCCAAACTAGTGGATGGGAAGCCGGTCTACCGTGAAGACGGTAAGATCATCAAGGGGCCAAACTACCTGCCACCTGATATGTCGCCCTTCGTAGGCCGCTAAAAAGAAAGCCCTGCAGGTTAATCCCTGCGGGGCTTCTTCTTTACACTTATGATAGCGTGCTTGGCTGAGGGCTTGGAGCCTTTAGTCCACCGACACACTGTGGCCTCAGACACGCTCAGAGCCTCTGCACAGGACTTCAGTGTCCGATAGGACTCAGATCCCGTAGAACGTTCTACGACGTACCTGTAGCCTGCTGTACGAGTCTCTGCGGCCTTGAGTCCAATAGCAGCAACGTCCCTGTTGGACCGATCATACTCCCGCATCTTACGCCGTGTCTCCTCGGTGTGCTTTCTGCCTAGGTTAGCCTGACGTAGCTTGGCCTTACTCTCAGGAGTGTGTGCCTTGCCCTTACGGCCCGTCATCGTAGCGCTAATCTTGTTACGCGTCTCCTCAGGTATTACCCTGCCTAGGTGGGCAGCGCGTAGCTTGGCCTTAGTCTCGTCAGCCATCGGTCCACGTACCTTACCGATGTTAGCCTTGCTGATCTTGTCCTTGGCCTCCTCGGTCATGGGCCTACCACGCATAGGCGACTCCACGTCCTTGGCCATGTTGGCGCACTTCTCCATACTATGGTACGTATCCAGGAACCACTGCTCGTACCGATTGAGGTCAGTGGTTTCACAACGCAGAACCACCTCAAACGTCAGGTCGCCGTACTTGTCGTACGCTCGCTGAAGGTGCCGGTTATGGTGTCGTAGCTCTCTTAGGTTGTACGCGTGCTGCTTCTCCCGCTGATCTAGATCCTGAGTTTGGCCGTAGTAGAACGTGTCGTTGATCGTGAGCTTGTAGATGCCTGCCTTCATACTAGTAGTGTAAGGTCGTAGTCGGAGAAGTGGGGAGATACGAAGAACAGAGCTAAAAAGAAAGCCCTGCAGTAAATGAGCTGCAGGGCTTTTTCTTTAGTACTTAACCTTCTCGGCCAGCGGCGTAGGGTCTTGTTCGCCCGTCGCGTGGTACTGGGTGCTCTCCTCTACCTTCTTCTTGGGCTTCTTATCCTTACCCTTGTCCCCGAAGGGCTCCATGAGCTGCTTGTCTGCCAGCTTCTCCAGGTACTTATTATACAGTGTCATGCGTTCACCTCCGATACTTCACCGATCCGGGCGAGACGGTGTCTACGTGCTGGGTTCCTAGCTCTCTGTGGGCTTGCAGTCTGTGATGCCCATCTATGACCATATCTCCGTGCGTCACGATACGCGGCAGTTTACGGCCTGCTTTGATGGCC
>Ga0208134_1000216_pt1 | contig 37096 bp, 44 predicted proteins | sample VirMetDEL_Mar_31_FD_184515 | JGI IMG/M metagenome (GOLD analysis project Ga0208134, IMG submission 184515) | Aqueous microbial communities from the Delaware River and Bay under freshwater to marine salinity gradient to study organic matter... | ecosystem: Environmental > Aquatic > Marine >...
TTTAAACATCTTTCGTCTCGTCCGTTTAATTAATATTTACGTCTCGTATAAAAAGAAAAGAGGGCGAAGCGGAGACGAAACGCTTGTTCAACCACCATTATCACAGCAGCCTAGCCCTCTTTAATGAGTTATTAGTAAGCTAATATCTCTTTCAATTTGTCAAGCTTTACCATGGTGCTTTACCGTGAGCTTTAACATAAGCATCATAGAATACTTGATAAGCTAACTCTTCATCATCAAAAGTACCTAAAGTAATGGTTTTAGAATTCAACCTAATCTGAGCCACCCACTTACCTTTTTTACATCGACTCTTATATATACCGTATCTTTTCTTATTATTGATTACTCTTACTTTATGGTTGTGATTTTCTAAATGTGTAACATACTCTAAATTTTCAAGTCTGTTATCTGACTTATTTCCGTTGATATGATTAACTTGTAGATCAGAATCGTACATAAATTCTCTTATAACTAATCTGTGAACGAGTGAACGCTTCTTAAAACCTTCAGAGTAATGAATATTAACTCGCATATATCCTTTACTACTCGTATCAAACTTTAACATCCTCCCTCTTTTAAATTGTTCAGAATTATGTTTCTGCTTGACCATTCTATCTACAGTTTTAACATTACCAAGATTAGATACTTGATATATTTTATCCGTACCTTCAACGTCTTTCCATATTTCTTCACTCATGATAACAACCTTTTTATATCTTCAACCGATGAACAAAAACCTGCTATACCACCATTAGATTTAATCCAATTTATGAAAGCGTTTTGTGCTCTCTCTCTTCCTGAGAATTTCTTCTCATGATTCCACCCTTCTTTCTTAACCTCAACGGCTACTATGATACCTACAGTAGTACCCACCATGTCTTGGGTCACTACAACTTTTTTCACACCAATTAAATCTGAAGATGCAATCTGTGCTGTCTGAGATTTAGAAATATTCCCTAAACCGTAGCGAACTAAGCGACCTGTATTATCTACACATGCTCCACTATTATTTCTCATTAGATTACATTGGTGGTGCATAGCTTGAATTTGAATCTCTTGCGAGACTGTGCTTTCATCTTTCATAACCACTCCCTCTACAAGTTCTACAAAACTCTTGATTAGTTTCTTTCTTACTACCGTTACAGTCTCCACACCTTTCTTGTATCGTGCAAGTCGTTCCGATATATTCAGGATCATTAAAGCCTAACATTATGTTCTGTTCTGTTAATTCTTTTCCTTGTTCTTTAATTGCTTTTTCAATATTAAAGTTAGGGCTATCTTCAACTTCAAATTCTACTGTTATTTTATATTTCATTTCTTTATCTCCAATGCTTCATCGGCGTAAGTGCTACAAGGTTCACAGCACCTGTCGCTTATTTTCTTAAGTGCCGATTCATATTTATCAATTATTTTTACAACTTCATCGTTTCTATTATTTAAAATAGTGTTTATCTTTTTCATTTCATACGGACCTACTAGTGTAATTATCACATCTCTAATAAGCATCTCTGTAGCTGTTATTCTCATCTCAATACCATCCTTCATTATAGTTTAAAATTAATTGGTATTGTTGATTTCTTATTTACTTCATAGAAAGCTTTAGCAAACTTTTGACTACATAAACTTCTAAAATGCATATCGCAAGTTACCATACTTTCAAAAGGTTTGAATTCTGGGATAAATCTTATATGGCTTTTATGCATAAATGCTAACGATGGCTTAGGGCGACCAGGTCTAATGTATAACCCCTTCAGTTTTGGAACATCGTCCCAGTTTCTATATAGCCTTTCTGGTATTTTAAATTCTCCCCATAAGGCTGTCTGTTTTGTCCAAGGACTTCCATAGTGCCACGGCTCATATTTACATTTTGGCTCTCCTAGGTATTTCTTAAGCACTCCCCGGGCGGGGTTTTCAATAACCCAAAACTTAGGATTGCACTCCTTGATTATTCTTAAGCAATGCTCCACTAAATACATACCTTCGCTAGGGTTACGAGCTTTACCAGTAATTCTAGCTGTACTAAACTCTGTACATGGAGGGTTAGCGATAATCCCATAAACTTCACCACTATATGAGAAGTTTTCTACTCCAATCTTTTCACCGACCTTGATTACTTCATAGCCATTATCACTCCAAACTTTAGAGTCACTACCTATGTCAGCGCAAAGATGTAGAATTACCTTACTCATTTTAATACCATCCTTCATTATCTGTTAACATTTGTATTGTACTTTCCATTGCTGCTTTAGGTTCGCCTAGTGCTTCAGTAATTGTTTGATTGTGACACAAATAAAACTTCTTATGAATAGTTCTATCTTTATAACCATGACGAGTTTTCATAACTCCCGCCCATTTTGCTATCGCTTCAGCTAATTTATTCTGCATTAATATTCTTTCTTGCTGTCTCTTGGTAGCGGCTAAACCTGCAGCACCGTTAACAGCGTTGCCTACTCTCTCACCTACACTAGCAGGAGACTCTAGTTGAGTCTGAGCTTCATAAGCTCTAATGACTTCAGGATCAATTAAAAATAAGTCACCGTCCACTTGCTTTAGTTGTCTCTTTACAGGCTCACCTGAATTCCTACTAACTGTAATCGCATCTTCTCCACACCAAGGACACTCAGTTAAAGCACGATCATAAGGAGCGTTACAGTCTACGTTAGAACAGATACGAAGGAAGTTTAATTTCTTACCTGACTTTCTAATTCTATCGAGCGTCCAATGTCTAGAGTTACAAGGTAGTCCATGTTCAGTAACGTTGCCAACATGATCAATTAGAATCATGTACTCTTTACCTTCAGCAATTCTTAAACCTCGTCCTACCATTTGTAGAAACTTACCTAGAGATTTAGTAGGTCTAGCCATGATTACACATTCAATACCAACAACGTCTAGACCTTCATCGAAAAGATCCACGTTAAGTAGAACCTGTATCTCATTGTTCTTAAATTTAATCAGAGTATCTAATCTAATATTATCGGGAGTAGTACCGTCTAATGATTTAGCTTTTATACCTGCATCCGTGAACTTCTTTTCCATTTCTCTAGAGGTAGCTACATCGGAAGCAAATAGAATAGCCTGTTTACCTAGAGCATGTTTACTATAACTTTCTACAACGTCACCAATGATATGTGATTGTTGAGAAGCTTGCATCATAGCTTTCTTAGAATAATCTGAAGTAGTACTCTTAGCTTCTAGGTACTGAGTATAATCTGATTCAGGCATTGCAATTTTATAACGTGATAAAAAACCTTGCTCAATCATCCACGCAGTATTCGGACCTTGTACCATTACATCGAAGATACCGTCAGCATGTGAACCTAAACCTTTACGATCTAATCTCTCAGGTGTTGCAGTAACTCCTAGTACTCTTGCATTTTTAAAAAGAGAGATTGCATATCCCCACTTATTTTCTGCAAGTACATGTGCTGCTTCATCAACGATGACCTGTCTTATTTGAAGTACCCATTGTTTATAAATATCTTCTCTAGCTTTTAAAGTATCAACACTAATGACAGTCACTAAAGCATTCGGATCATAGTACTGCTGATTAAACATTCTACGTTCAGCGGCTATGATTCCTTTTATATCTTTTCGTGCTGCTATAATGTTATGTTGAACACCTTCTTCAGCTAGAGTTAAGCATATCTGCTGAACCAGTTCCTTTCTATGAACAATGATTGCTGTAGGGAGATGCACTCCTTGGTCTTCTAAAGTGTCAATAACTATTGAGCAAAACGTTTTAGTTTTACCACCACCTGTAGGCATTATAAGAAGAACGTTCCTAAAATGCGCTGTCCATGAGTCGTAAACCTCGGATTTAACTTTCGCTTGATATGGTCTTAAATTAATCATGAGGCTATATTTATATATTGCTTGACATGTGTAAAGGATTTATTTATTAATTAAAGCTCGAAATAATTAACAGCACCAAGGAGATGAACAATGTATCAAGTAACAGTTAAGGGACGTACCTTAGAAGAATTAAAAGACGCAGTAAATGACATTAACAATGAACTACATTCAAACGTTAAACCAGTTAACGCAGTAGTTAAAGTTATGAATAAAGAGTTACTAAGTGAAGCTAAAGTTACAATGGAAGAAAATGTAACAGCACCTACTATGCACCTTGAAGAAGGCGAAGAAGAAGTACCTAGTCTTTATACAGCTCATCCTTCGGAAGTAGCTGCACCTGTCGCAATGGTTAACACTAATGTTGAAGGTGAACTAGATGCTGAAGGTATTCCATGGGATAAAAGAATTCATGCAAGCTCTAAAGGTAAAGTAGCTAAAGGTACATGGCGTACAAAACGTGGAATAGATGTTGCGGTACTTGCTCAGGTTAAAGCTGAACTACTTCAAAACATTCACATAGCAGCTAATCCTGTAGCAATTCCTGCAGCTCCTATCACTCCTGCTACACCTGCTGTAGCGGCTCCTGTTTTAGCACCTGTAGCAGTAGTTGAACCTCTGACAATGGCTCCTCAAATTCCTGCAGGACCACCGGCACAGGTTACAATACCTGCAGCAGTAGTTGCTCCGATTGCACCACCGATGGCAGTTCCTGCAGGTGGACATACTTTAGAAAGTTTCAAAGCTAACATGCCAATGGTTATCGGTACTTTAATTACTGAAGGTAAGTTGACTCAAGATTACGTTAACACTCTAATGAATCATTTTGGAGTTACAGAAATTTGGAACGTAACCGATGCACAGAAAGCAGAAATGTTTGATACTTTCGTAGCTCACTCTATTGTAGTGAAGGTCGGATAATAATATGAGTTTAGTAATAAGATGTTCAAAGCTTGCTAGACCAATGGTATGTGCAGGTTATTCTTTCTTACAGCTTGATGAAGCTGAAGGTGGTCCTGCAGCTAAAGAAGGGACCGCTTGCGGTGAATATCTACAACACTTACTTGAAGGAACTCCAATACCTGCTCAAGCTAGTAACGGTATTTATTTCGATGATGATATGAAGTTTCATACTACTCCTATCGCTCAAGATATTATTAACAGAGCTACGGATAAAGTATTATGTGAGACTCGTATTGATTGGCAAACAAGATCAGGAATAATGATCAAAGGTCAATACGATGCTGCTTTCGTCGATCAACGTGGATACCTTTGCATTGAAGATTTAAAATATGGTTGGGGTATTGTTGAAGCTAGAGAAAACTGGCAGCTCCTTGGTTACGCTATTGGTGAAGTCATTAGAAGAGGTAAAGCCTTTTCACATATTTCTATAAAGATTCATCAACCAAGACCACATCACGAAGATGGACCTAGTAGAGAATGGCTATTAACTTACGAAGAACTCTTAGGATATAAAGAAAAGATTGATGCTAGAATGGACGCTCTTGCTGCAGGTGAAAGATCACTCACCACTAGTAGCGCATGTAAGTACTGTGAAGGTGCTGCTGAAGCTTGTCCTGCATTTAGTAGACTTTTCTATAGAGCATTAGAAGTTAGTACTGAATTCCATCAAGACAGTTTATCTGACGCTGAAGTATCTAATCAGTTAGACCATGTGAAGAGAGCATTAGAAGTTATAAAGATTAAAGGTGACTCTTTAACAGAGTTAGCTATCTCTAGAATTAAAGGTGGAAAGATAATTCCTAATTACGTTCAGTCTAAGAAGTACGGTAACAGAGTTTGGAAAGGTGGTATTACTGCCGAGTCACTTAGAGTTATGACAGGGAAATGTGTGATGGAAGCAACCTTCATGTCACCTGCTAAAGCTGAGAAGTTAGGCATACCAAGAGCCTTAGTATCGCAATTAACAGACAAGAAATTCTTAGGCATTAAGCTTGAGAAGAAAGATTCAACTGAAATAGGTAATGCTATTTTCGGTACAGCAAATCCTAATGGAGGGAAATAAATTATGACAACTCAAACAAACGGTAACAACTTACTCATTCAAGGTAGACTGTTATGGACAATGGGAGCTAACCTTTTTGAAGGTAAGCAGAAATTAGATTACAATACTAATGCACCTGAATTTGACCTACAAGGTAATCCAGTTATTGAGTATGGTTTCGGTTTAGCAATCGCTAAAGTTGATCCTGCTACTGGACAACCTCATCCTGAATTTACAAAAGTATGGGAAGCTCTACACGCTGAAGCGTTTACGCTTTATCCTAGTGGACAACTACCTCCTGACTTTGCAATGAAGTTTAAAGATGGTGACGGTGTTGATCATCAAGGTAAACCTTTTGCAGATCGTGAAGGTCACGCAGGACATATTATCTTGGCATGTACTACAAGAATTGCAATTAAGTACTTTCGTTTTGAAAATGGTCAAAACATCATGGTTAATGACGGAATTAAAAACGGTGACTATGTTGATGTTCAACTTAATATAAAAGCCCATCCTGCGAAAGGAAAAGGTAAAGCAGGACTTTACTTAAATCCTTCAGCTTGTAGATTAATTCAAGCAGGTAAAGAAATTATTAACACTCCAAGTGGTGATCAAATATTCGGAGCAGGTGCAGCTCCTGTATTTAACGGACAAGTTGAAGCTCCTGTTGCACCTACAGCAATGCCTCAAGTAGGTGTAGCACCAGTAGCACCTGTAGCACCTGTAGCACCTGTATCACCTGTAGCACCTGTTCAGCCTAACTATGGAGTATTACCTGCTGCTCATCAGCCAGTAGCACCTGTAGCACCTGTTGCACCTGTAGCACCTGTAGCACCTGTAGTACCTACAATGGCTCCACCTGTTGCACCTGTTGCACCTGTAGCACCTGTAATGGCTCCACCTGTGGCAATTAATCCTGCTACTGGATTACCTTACTAAAGTTTGACAACGCCCTCTGAGAAATCGGAGGGCTTTTAAAGGGAAGAGATGAGAGATTATTATACATACGATTTAGAAGTCTATCCGAACATCTTTACATTTTGTGGGAAGTTTAAGAACTCTAGTGACGTACACCTTTTTGAAATCTCTGATCGTAAGAACCAGTTAACAGAATTAATAAGTTGGTTATCGTACCTAAGAACTATTCAAGCAGAAATGGTAGGCTTTAATAATATTGGTTACGATTATATATTCCTCCATGAACTGATAACTAATCCGCACACATTTACTTATCAGAAAGCTAGAGAAATAAATGATTTAATCTTCGCAGCTCAAAAGCCATTTGCTAAAAAGCTTCAGAGAATAAAACCACAAGATCGTTTCATACCTCAAATTGATATGATGAAGATATGTCACTTCGATAACAAAGCTAGAAGAACAAGTTTAAAAGCATTACAGTTTTCCATGAGGTCAGAGTCGTTAGAGGATTTACCATTTGATATTCGTCCTCTTAATGACCAAGAGAAAGATGTTCTATGTCACTACAACGTTCATGATGTTACTGAGACAGAGAAGTTCTTCAGTAAGAACGAGCATCTTTTAAACATGAGAAGAGAGTATCTTGAAAACGGTACACTCTACGGAGATGTTTTAAATTATAACGATACTAAAATTGGTGTTGAATACTTCATCAAGAAATTAGGTAGAGCTAGATGTTACTCAGGTGGAAAGCCTAGACAAACAATGAGAGACTTCATTGAGTACCGAAGTGTCATCCTACCTAAGATACATTTTAGAACTGAACCTTATCAATCCGTACTCTCTTGGTTTAAAGAACAATCTATTTATATGTCAGGTAAGGATCGTGCAAAACTACAAGTTGATCTTTCAGGACTAGAATTCCATTTCGGAATAGGAGGAGTACATGCTTCAGCAGATAATAAAATATTCCATACTGACGATGACTATCAGATCATTGATGTTGATGTTACAGGTATGTATCCTGCTGTCGCAATCGCTAATAGATTTGCTCCCGAACATCTCGGTGACACTTTTGTACAAGTCTATCAGGAAGTTGTCGCAAGTAGAGCAAACTACAAGAAGGGAACTCCTGAAAACGCCATTCTTAAACTTGCCTCCAATGGAGTTTACGGTAACTCAAATAATCCTTACTCTCCGTTTTATGATCCTAAATATATGTTACAAGTTACGCTCAACGGTCAGCTTCAAATTCTACAACTCGTAGAGATGATGGAACTCATACCTGATTGCGAATTAATTCAAGCTAACACTGACGGTATAACTTTAAGAGTACTTAAAAAGAACATGCCGTTAATGAAAATGTGGTGTTCAATATGGGAAGAGATGACAGGGTTAAACCTAGAAGATGTTCTCTATAATCGCATGTGGATCAGAGATGTTAACAATTACATAGCTGAAACAATGGACGGTAAATTAAAATCTAAAGGTGCTTACAACTTCCCTTCATGTGAGAAAGATTACGAAGGGTGGTGGAACAAAGATTATTCTAACCTAGCATCTAAGAAAGCTTGTGAGAAAGTATTGACTCACTCTTGGTCAGCTCAAATAGCTTTAAGACTTTGCACGAATCCTTTTGACTTCATGCTTAGATATAAAGCTACTGGTAAATCTAAACTGTTCATCGGTGACGAGCCTCAACTTAAGACACTTAGGTATTATGTAAGTACTGCAGGTGGTAAGATGACCAAGGTAGCTCCACCTAAAGGTGAACAAGGTCAGTACAAACGTAAGAATAAATTAAAAGATGAATACTTTAATAAGATAATGAAAGAGATTGGTAAGAACGTATGGGATGAGAGAATTCATTCTGCCAACAAGAGTAAGTATGAAACAGTAGTGACTTCGGTACAAGCAGGATGGCTAGTTAGACAATGTAATGTTGCTAGTGATTTTAATTGGAACGATGTTGATTGGAATTATTATATTGAAGCAACGAATAAGAACATAATAGGGAGTAAATAATGATGGCATTGTGTCAGTTCAGTAGTAGAGAAGAAAAGATCATAGAGATTATAGGTAAGAAGAAAGTTACCTTAGAATATATTAGTTCAGAGTTATTTAAAAATAGTTCTACACTTGATCCTAAAATAGCAGTAGCTAATAGTGTTAGTAGAATTATTAAAAAATGTGAACATCACAGTTTAAATTGGATTCTACATAAGACTAGAGTGAATAATAAATTATTCATTAAAAGAGGGAGACGTTAAATGGACTTACAAATAGCTAAAGATCAGATCACTACCAAGACAAAGACGATTAAGAAAGAAATCAAACTAGCAATGGAAGAGTTAGAGTGCGGTTCGATTACTGCAGGTACTGATATGTTGGATGAACTGTTAGATCGTATGGACAATGGGACTGACGTTGTAGAATCTACAGTTCCTAATAGGACCGAAGGTGACTTATCGTTTAAAGAAGAGTTAAAATATATGAACAGTGTAACACTAACCATGGGGAATAATTATGTCTGAAAACAGAATTGACATTGAACAAGCTGACAACGGATGGACTGTTAAAGTTTGGAAAGAGAATGAGAAAGAAGGTGAAGAGATGATGTATCAAGAGCCTGACAAATTAGTAGCAACGAGTAAAGAAGAAGTAATGAAAATAGTAGAAGAGAATCTTTAAGGAGAGTTTATGAATTTATTTAATTGCTTTCAAGCTGTAGCATTTTACACGCTTGTTCCATTTTTAGCACAGTATTTATTTACTCATGATTACAATGTTGGTGGCTATATAGCAGTAGTGGCTGAATTGATAGGGTTTGTTTTACTTAGTGTTAATCTTCACGAGAATTCTTAGAAGAAATGAGGGAGGTGTTTTAAGTCTCCCTCATTTTATTACAACTTATTACAGAGTTTATCAGCTAGTTCCGAAGCATCACCAGAAAAACCTTCTAAGCTACAACCATCTTCAATCCATGAGTCAGGCAGTTGTTTATTTCCTAAATCAATTAATGAATCAACTACAGGCTTAACAGCTAGAGTACAAAGTGTACCGGCTAAAACTGATTTATGTCCTGAGCTTTCAACCTTAAGCATTTTATTCATTTGCTTTTCTACATCAGTAAAAACGGCATCACCTGTAGAACACTTTAAATGTTTAACAGATAGTTCCTTGGCAATCTCTGAAGCTTTTTTAACTACAGGTCTTTTAACACTGTCTCCGAAGCTTCCACAGCTTGAAGTAATTAGTAACACTGTAACGATAAGTAATGCTTTCATAAATGAACTCCTTTGTTCAAAATAACGTTATTAAAAATATTGTTCTCATGTAGGCAGTTTACATCTCCCCACTTGCAGAATAGCATTTTAGTTCTACACTTCCTTTTCTCATTACCAAGAATAGTCTTTCTGAAGCTACACTCTTGAGCAGGATAACAAACACCTTTACCGTGAAGCTCAGGACCGTGAAGATCCTTTCTACAGAAGTGCCATATCTCTTTAGCTTGAGCGACACCGACTCTCTTGTACGGTCCCCACTCACCTGAGATAGAAGCGCAAGAGGTTAGTAACAATGTTAATACTAATAATAATTTAATCATTACTTGCCTCCTTCTTTTTAAGTTCAATATCAAATTCAGTTTTGTAAGCTACAAGAAAAGTATCTAACTCTTCTTTAGCTAGAGCAAGTTTGTCACCATTGTAATCAGGGTAACGTGCGTTCTCTTGTCTCTTAACTTCAGCGTCCTTCTCCATTAATTCTTTAGAGAAGTGCCTACGTCTTTCATCACTGAAGATGTGCATACCGCCTAGTAACAGTTCTAAGATTGTCTTAGTCATTTGTTACTGCTTAGTTTTGTTTTAGTAACTACTCTAAGAATAGCGAATACTAAACCTACGCAGATACCTACAAGTTCAGGACTAGTTTTCATAACTTCCTGAGCAGGTTCCCATTGAGCTAACAAACCTGTTAGTAATGATACAACTAATGTTTTTGATTCTAGAAAACTCTTCTCTAATTTCATCTCTTTACCCTTGGTAGTGTTTATCTTAAAACGCCTTTACACGTTTCTTTAGCATCTTTCATTTTACTTTCTATTGCAACTGTACAAACAATAAGTCCTATAGCCTTAACGATTTTATCCGTAGTCGCACTATTCTTCTTAAGTGTTTTAACTTCTGCTTTAATATTTTGAAATTCAAGGACACCACCAAGGAAAGCAACAATCGCAATCCCTGTTAGTGTCGTAACCACTTTACTCCAATTAATATTCATAATCGTTTCCTTAGAATTTAGTAGTCTCTGCAACATCAACTTTCTCAGTAAGTGTTAAGAACGACTCACCGTTAGTACCGTCACCATTCAGAACATCAGAGAACGGAGTTATTAGTCTAATATATACACTCGTACTAACAGCCTCGAAAGTGAGATTGACACCACCGCTATGAGTTTCAGAAGTACCACTCCCGTTACTTCGATCTAATATGACAGCGTATTCAGTACCGGCACCACTAGCTGCGGAGTATGCAATAACTTTTAATGCTGTAGTTACAGTACCTCGCAATACACCACCTAGATTATACTTCCTTCCTATAGTTAGGTTATCAAACTGAAGGTTAGCTACATCACTGGTAGTCGATACATCGGCACTAAGAGTTTTAGTCTCAAACAGTTCCAACATTGGAGTTTTAAAAGTTACATTAGTGAAGTATAAAGTTTTAGTTGTCCCTGCGTTCCTTTGAAAACCGTAACGAATATCTGTACACGTTGAAGGAATATCAATAGTCGCATAGAACCTAGTAGGTTCACTGGTAAGTTTTAAATCATGGTTAGTAGCGTGAGAGATTACAGTATCGTTTGTAGAGTCCAAGACAATAAAACTCATATCATCATCGGCACCATTGTACTCATACCAGAAACTAAAAGTAGCTGTCTGACTAGCTGCTATGTCACTTACAGAAATTGTATCTGATAAAAAGAAATCGTTAGTACCTGCACCGCTACTTAGAAAACCTAGATCGGTTATTCCGTTCATTGCAGTACCTGAACCTCTACTTATGAGTGAACCACTCATCGTACCTGTACCTGCATTATCAGGAGTAGCGTTGTCACCTGTTACACTAAAAAAGGCTGTAGTATTTACAGAAAAATCATCTCTGTAGAAAGTATCTAAATCTGTAATTGCAGGTACTGAAACTGCACCAAGAGTAACAGTTGCTACACTCCCTGCACTATTCTTGGATTTAAGAATAGTTGTACCTGCAGTTTCATCTAAGTAAATTGATACTGAGTTATTCCACATTGAGCCATCGGCTGTTACAGCGTTTTCAGCGTTAAGAATTATTTCACCATCGCCACGGGCTTCAATCATATCTGACCATGTAGTGTTTTCTGTGGTCCCTGAAACGCTTGTAGCTGTTTGAGTTTGAATTTTAACAGATGCACCAACCGCTGTACCTGTTGATCCTGCTCCTGCTAAAACAAGTTCTCCACCTTGAGTATCAGTTTTAGCTGTAGGTCTAGTCGGTCTAATTGAAACCTCGTTATGATTCCCATTAGGAGCGTACTCTCCTGCTCCTATATAGATATGTTCAATTTCAGAACCTGCACCACCAAGAATAAAACTATTAGCTGTCCGAGATATAGCATTAGTACCCATGATTATTGATGATGCTTTATTATTCGTATTAGCGTTGGTGCCTATAGATATTGAGTCATTACCTATGGCGAAAGCTCCTGCACCTAAAGTTATTGAGCCAGTATTGTTTGAGTTTGCACCGGAACCTATAGCTACAGAGTTAGAAGCAATAGCGTTTGCACTAGTACCGAAAGACGTTGCACCTGTTGCGGTAGCTGTAGCACTTGCTCCGAATATTTCAGTATTTGCGAAAGATGGATTAGGATTTGAATAAATTGTAGTACCAATACCATTCCATGTAGCACCATCAGAAAGTAGAAGCTCATTTACAGTTGTATCGTAAACCAAATAACCATCATAAGATGCAGCAGCAGGTAATCCTACTGTAGCGAATTGCCCTGCTGATAATGGACCTGAAAAACTACCACTAGAAAAAGTAGAAAGTCCTGTAACTGCGAGTGTTCCTGAGAAAGTTCCACTCGTAAAATTCTTATCACCTGACACTGACTGAGTGGTTGTTAAATCTACAAAGTTTTGAGTAGCTGAACCAGTGCCTCCATTAGCTATAGGTAAAGTTCCTGTAATTTCAGAAGTTAAATCAATAAGTCCTGTAACAAACTCTTTAGATGATCCGAGCTTCAAAGGTTGACTAGCTGACATTGAAGGATGAGTGACTATTAGATTAAATCCTGTAGCAGGAATTAAAGTTAAGTCTTCAAGAGATTCAATATCTTTAGCGTCACCAAGAGATGCGAAGGTTAAGAGAAATAAGATTAGTAAATTGGTTAATGCTTTCATATTAAAATGCTCCTGTAGATTTAACTAGAAATCTTTCTTTAGTTTCATTGTAGATAAATGTAATCATGTTAGGGAATCTAAAAGGTATTCCTCCGTTCCCTTGGTAGCCGTACTGTCCGTCGAGTTCTGCAAGAGTATGATAGTTAGCTGCATCGTCAGACTCAACTACAATTTCCATTCCGTCTTGAAACAATGAAGGATCAGTTCCAAAAGGAGTAGTAGATAATGCGAGAATCCCACCACTTGATTTAATTCTTACGTGTTGTCTTACTGCTAAAGTAATTACAATAGTTCCTGCAGCACCTAAAGTTTGAACAGCACTAGGAGTATAACCTGCACTTGCAGCAGCAGCAGCAGCGGCACTAAGAGCAGCAGCAGCTTCACTCGCAGCAGCGGCAGTTTCACTTATTCCTGCAGCAGTTTCACTTGCTAGAGCAGCAGCGGCACTCGCAGCAGCAGCAGCAACATCAGTCGTAATCGTTGCAGCACTAGGACCGTAATCGAACCCATCACCTGTAGCGTTTACTATAAGTGTCTTACTAAGTTGAGTTGCGATCCCTTCAGGGAGTTGAGCATCGAAAAGACTTTCATCATCAGTATCACTAATCCTTAATGATCCTAAACTTAGAAAAGCTAAACGTTGAACAGCACCAAGAATAAAATCAAGAGCGTCCTCAAAGCGTTTAAGAGTAAAACTGTTCTTATTTCTAAACTCATAAACCTGAGTTGGAGAGTCATTAGCTAGTAATAAATAAATTGTATAATTAGTAGTTAAGTTAGCTGCAAGATTTACAGTACCTCCACCACCGAAGTTAGTAGTAACTGAAGAAAGATAAACTAAATCGTTTCCTCTAACTCTTTCAACTTCAACACCGCTGTCATTAAGAACAACAACTAGAAGTTGAGTAGTAGCTTCAATTTTAAAATCGAAAGTGTAAGCAGAGGTAGCACCGTTCCCAGTATAAGATTCTTTAGGTGCATAGGTAGTACGTGACATATTTTATTCCTTAGTTTTTATTTTATTTGCGATAAAGTCTTTAACCTGCTTAACAGTTTCAAACCCTTCAAATAGTTCTTCATTCTCAACGATGTTTGTCAACTTCTCACTATTCCCTGAAAGTTCAATCGCTGCGTAGTCATCTAATCCAAATCTATGTGCGCCGTATAGTGTCTTAATGTTAACGTCAACTCTATAAGCTGCCAATCCCTTAGCGTTGTTTTCTAAGGACCATTTCATAGCCTTTTCTTGTTGACTTATATCCTTGGTTACTCTCCCATTGTCGGTAAGTTCTAAATCAGGAGATTGTTCAGCAATCTCGTCCCATCTCTGCTCAGTGAATTGATACACTCCTGCAGCTCCTGTAGTAGGCTCTACACTGTCCCAATCACTTAAAGCCATACTTTCAAGGGCATTTTCAGGAACCGTTCCTACTTGAGCTTGAGGAGGTATAATATCCTTCTGAATTTGCTTTAAGTTTTCTATATTTTCTGCTTGACTTTCATCATCTTTGTTCTCTTCAATAAAGGTATCAATATTTTCCCCAAGCTCATCTAGTTGACCACCAAGGAAACCTACTGCTGCACCTGAAACATCAATCGCACCTGACATAATTCCTTTAAGGATAGGGTAAGTTTTCTTAGCAGGAGATTGAGTTAGTATTCCCATAGTGTTCACTAAAGCTTTCTCTTTCTTCTTAGATATACTTCTAAAGTGAATCATATCGTTGATAGCTAACGTAGCCATTGCAACATCTGATAACGCTCTATCAATCCAATTGTTAACACTCTTCTTTCTCGATTTACTTTCTAAAGCAAATTGAACATCTCTAGCAACAGGTACTGAACCTATGCCTACACTTAGTGGAGCTTTTACTCCATAAGATACAGAGTCTCCTATCCATCCTATAAGACTGTCGAAGTCAGTAACTTTTCCTAGTTCACTGATGGGAGTATCCTCTTCATATAAACTATCGGTGTACATTTTATTCATCATATAGACAGCCATTAAAGCTGAACCGTCTCTTGCTGCACCTTTAATGTCACCTTCCTTAATTGCGTTTCTAATCTTACGAACTTGAGAAGTACCAGTGTTTAATTGAGAACGTACATCGGTATAGAATCTAGTGAAGAGTCTCATGATTGCGATTTTTTCTACAGCAGACTTATCAATGTTAGCACTTGTAGTAAGAGCGAGATCAGAAATCTGCTTAACATATTTCTTGGCAGCTATATCAATTTGTTCAGGAGTCATAGTCGCTAACTTCTTCTGATCAAAGTTCTTAACATCACCATTTACAAATTGAGAATATGACGCAAGGGAGACAGCAGCTTTAAGTTGAATATCAACTTTCTGTAGTCCAATCATTGAAACTTCTCTAAACTTATCCCTCCATTGTTTAACTGTACGAAACTTACCTGCATTATCAGTCTTATCAATAAAGTCGTATGTACTTGTGGTGAGAGTGTCATCAATATTATCTCTACCAGTAGCTAAGTCAGGATTGACTTCTACAGCACTCTGAAAGAAAGCTTCGTAGTTACCCATACTCTTTATCGCTTGACCTAAAGATTTATTAATATACCTCATCCCTTTCGGTCCCATTCTAAGACTAGCAGTACCAAGAGAAAGAGGTTGCATAGCTACAGATTTAATATTGAAACCTAGAGCATTAATTGCAAAACCTTGTTCAAAGTATTTATAAACTTCAAAGGCTCCTCTATGCTCTTTACTGAACACTGAAGATGTACGGTCATTATCAACTTTACCTACAGTCTCAATGACTCCATTTACAATAGTTTCATATTTAGCATTACCTACGGCTGCAATAATTCCTTTCTCAAGGAATTCATTTTTGAGAAGTTTAAGAGTATCCATCCCTGCTTCACGATAAGCAACGTCATGAATATGTTCTTCAAAACCTTGAAGTAAATTCGTAAAGTTAGTATCTAATTCTCTACTCGAACCTGAACGATCTAATAATCTACCTTGATCGGTCTGCTCTGCGGCTCTTAAGGCACTATATAATTTTCTATCGTCCTTACCACCGAACATAGAATTATCAATGTCTCCATGAATATCTAAGAACCTATCTATCTTTTCATCAATAGTAGTATTCAAATAGTTCATAGGAACGTAACCGCCCTCAAGAACTTTACCTTTATGTTGAATAGGTACACCTTTGACCATTGTTGGCTCAACACCTGTAGTTCTTAAATGTAAGTCTTTAGCTTCTTCTTCAAAGCTTTTAAATATGTTAGTAAAGTTTTGAACTAAGTTAGCGTCTTGCTCTGTCAGGTGTTCATCTAATACTGCTCTCACAGTTTCAATGGTCATTGGTTCACCTGTAACTTTATGCTTAAAGTTTCCTATACGATCACGACCTGAAGAGTCTCCTGTATAAGCCAAGAGCATCCATAAATCTGATTTAACCATTGTTCCGAAACCTAATGCTTCGTAACCTTCAAATTGTTTTATATCTACGAAGTCATTAAAAGCTGCTTTGAACTTTTCACTTCCATATTTATCAGCAATCTTTTTAATTTGCTTAGTTACATTAGATAGTCTTTCTCTTTTAAAAGTCTCAGCTTTAACTAGAGGTTCAGCTAACAGATTATAAAACGTACCACCTAAATGTTCTCTATCCATTTCTGTTAAGACGTTCTTAAGGTTAGTGAAAAGTGCCTTACCTATTGAAAACTTCTCCAACATCTTATTGATAAATTTACGAGAGTTTTCATTAGTAGAGTCGTCAGCTTTTCTATTAGGATCAAACGTAGGGTGTTGCTCTAATTCTAAAACAGCTTCAGTGACTACAGCTTCTTCAGTTAAAAGTTTACCTGCAGCTTGTCTCTTCTCATTTAACTTTAGTAATTTATTCTTAAGTTTAGATTGATGTTCTAAGTTTCTAAGACGGTCAGTTATTTTTCCGTATTGCTCGATAGTTAATTCTGATCCACGTTGTCTAACATCACTTAGAGAGTCAGGGACTATTACACTCTCACCTCTATCTGCAAGAGATTTAATATACTGAACATAATTCTGTCTGTTAGTTTCACTCTTACTAACGGAAGGATCAAGATTGAATACTTCAAGAATACTATCCACTTCAGCGAGAAATCCTGACTTCTCTAAGTTGGCTCTAGTTTTCTTACTATTTAATCTTTTAAGAAATCTCTTAGTGTCGTTAACTTTCTTTCTAGCTCTTAAAGATTCTCTAGTTAGTTCAGAGTTTAATAGAGCTTTAGTTTTACTTACGAATGCTTGCTCAACTTCATTCTTTAAAATGTGATTAAGATATTTCTTTTGTAGAACTCTTTCACCTGCATTGAATTGTTTTGGAGATACGTTTCCTACTTTAGTCTTATTCACAATATCTACGGCTTGTTTATTTACGTCACCTAATAATGGAGTAGCCAGTACAACTCTAGTAACACCTGTCTTGGTATCTCTCCACTCTTGAGACTTCATTATATCCATCTCTCTAATGTGAAGCTTACTTGTCTCATTAAATATTTCATCAAGTCTAGCATCTTTAGACTTATCTCTAGTTTCTTTAACTTGCTCTCTAATTTCTGCAGTTTTCTTTTTACGAGCGTCAGCTAATTCTTTAACTGTAGGAGCGTTTGCTAAATCTTTCAGCATTGCTTCACCACTTTCATAACCTGCCATTGCTGCTGACTCTTCAAGAGTTGCACCACCTTCTTTAAAAGCTCTACGACTCTTAAGTTTCTTATCGGTTAGGTAAGCTTCTTTAAGGTCCAAGGGTAAAGAGTTTGGATCAATCGCTAAAGGTGAGAATTCCTTTTTAGTTTTGCCTTTAAATTTCTCAACTAACTCAAGACTTCTTTTATTATCTTTAAGTTGTTGCTCTTTAATAATTTTATCATTAGCTCTAACAACTTTATTCTCAATACGTTGTTCACGTTGATTAAACTCTTCAGTAATTTGTTCAGCCACTTCAAATCTAGTTCTGTACTGAGCGTCTTTATATCTCTCAAGTCGATCTTTAGGTATGATACTTTCAATTGAAGGAGGTAGGTCAAACTCTTCCACGTAACTTTCGATTGTATTTTCTCTAACAGTAGCTTCAACAGTATCGTTTAATTCCTTAAGAGTTGCCTCTTGTTCAGGAGTCATCTTTTGATCAACACCAAGAGACTCAAATAGCTCCTGTCTTTTAGTCTCAACATTATTCAAAGTCTCTAAGAAGTTTCTGGACTCTAAAGGATTCGGAGCTTCAGGATTCATTCTCATGTAGTCAGCAAGAGTAGGGTTATCATCTACAAGGTCTAAGAACCTGTGAGGGTCTAAACCAACACCTGAACTTGTCTGACCTTCTGAAGCACCTGTCACATCTAGTTTTCTAAGATCAGCGGCTAGTTCAGGATTCTCAGCTTCAATAGTAGCTATATCGTTCTCATTAAAGAATATCTTACCGTCATAACCTGCTTCATCGAACATATCTTTTCTAAGGTCACTCATTTGTTCTGGTGATTTATCCTTAAGATTAGTTTGAATAGTTGTAGCTGAAACATTAGTAAAATCATTCTGAGACTTTAATACTTTAATTGCTTCATTAACTTTCTTAGTTTTAGTTACTCTAAGTTCTTCAGCTTTAATATCTTTCTTAATGTTACTGATAGCTTTAGGTGCTGCGATAAGACTTGTACCGCCTGAAATTAAACCACCGCCTACAGTACCGACAACGGCTGTCATCTTAAGACGTTCCATAACAGGATTAGGTATTTTCTTTCCGGTCTTAGGGTCTATTTTGTCATCTTCTAAAATCTGTTTCGTAGTAGCTGTGATAGCATTAAGAAATCCTGCTTCATCGAGAGTCCCTCTTGCGTAGTTCTCACCTAATATTGAAGCTACCTCTGCACTTACCTCTTCGGTTCCACTTATTGCGCCAGTTTTAACAGCGTTACCTAAAGCTGTAATTGCTACTTTAAGTGCGGGATTCTTTACAGAATTAAGAGCTAGTCTCTTAGGATCAATTAATTTAGTAAGTCCTGCAGTTAAACTCTTACCTGTAAAATATTCTAAACTACCTGCAATCACACCTACACCAGTTGAAATATTATCAATAGTTTCTCTAGGTAAGTTTAAAGGTTTACCTGTTTTCTCATCCGTCATTCTTCTAAGATCAGCAAACGTTCCAACAGTAGTTTTTAAATATGCGTCCTTGGCAATCGCAACACTTACAGCGGTCCCGAAAGTGGCAACAGCTCCGACACCACCAAGAGGTAATCCAATTGCTGTAGTTCCTGCAATGAGTGCTTTGTTATTAAATACACTTCTAGTCATATCTGTAACTAGACCTGCAGCTTGTCCTGTAACTTTCTCGTAACCTTCAAGTTCAAAACTATCTATCTCTTTTTGTTGCTTATCATAAAGTTGCTCTAAGTAACTGAAGTCTTCATCTCCTAAAGCTTTAGGGTCAAGTCTATTTAAGTTTTCCATCTCAAAGATTTCCTCTTCAAGTTTAAACTTCTCAAATAGATTATAATGGATAAACTTTGCTTGCTTACCTATCATCTCTAAAGTACCAACTTCATCTTTTACAAGGTTAGTATGTTGAGCTGATTTACTCATGTGATTCTGTACTGACTTACTCACTTGAGCAGGTACACGTTCTTGAATCTCAGCTTCAGGATTTAATTCTTTCTCCATCGACTTATATTCGTCAGGGTGCATTTCATAACGTTCAGCTCTCTCAATAGTTTTAGCTGACTCTTCAGGACTAGAAGGTTCAGCATTTCTGATTAAGTCTGCAGTATTAGTATCTGTCTCTTCATTGGCAAAGTTTTCCATTATTTATTCTCTCTTACGTAGTTTAGGAAGTCAGGGTCATTAGCTTTAGGAGGTACTGATAACCCTCTCTCTTTTTTATATCTTCTCTGCCAATTAAAAGTATCTTCACCTTCAAGAGGATTTTTTCTATTTCTTTTATTCTTTGACTTTTTAACAGGAGCTTCAGATTTAAACCAGTTACTAAATCCAACTTTATCAAATATACTTTCCTTCTTTTTACTTTTTAGAAAGTCATCAATATGATCATTAATTGTACCTATCGAAGGTTTATCTCCAAGTTCAGCATTGTCTAAATACTCAAGAAGTTCCACCTTAGCTTTCTTTAACTTCAGGAAGTCGTCATCATCTAGAAAGCCGTCTACATTCTCAATCAGTCCTGAAGCATACATCTTATCAGTCAGGAGAGTTTTAGACCTATTGTAAATTTGAGAAGTTCTCTCAGCACCTTTACTGTCCGATGTTCTACTTAAGAACTTAGTGCGGAATTTACTTTTATCGGCTTTACTAAGTCCTACCATTGCTTCGCTTAATTGTGCTGAAGTCATCTTTTGTAGATCACCACCAAGGAAAATATCAGTCACACGATCTAAAGCCTTGTCGTCACTAACTTTAGGACTCTTAAACTCTTCTTTTAATGCTGCCATCTGTTTAGGATTAAGACTAGCCTTTTGAAGGATCATTTTAATTTCAGGATGATTAGTAATTGATTTCTCAGTATATAGTTGTCCTGAAGCTTTAAGTTTTTCAACTACACCATGGACTCTATCAAAGTTCTTATCTTCGCTATTCTTTTTCATAACTTTTAAACGAGTACTATCAAGATGCTTAATCTTAATTGCTTCGCTTCGTACTTCACTATCTTTTATACCATCAATAAGTTTTGTCTGTTCTTCATCAGTCTTACCTCTAATACTTCCTAGAAAGTTTCTAGCTTCGTTTTCATCTTCACTAACTTTCAATCTCTTTTCAAACTTAGCTCTAGATTTACTATCAATGAATTTAGAATAACCTTCCATTATGTCTCTAGCTTCACCTGTTTTCCCACTAGCGATAAGAACATCAACAGAGTTTACAACTCCTTCATTCATATCTTTGTAAACTCTATTCGCTGCTACGGTAGAATACTTAACTTTAATTTCATTCCCATCAGTATCAGTGTAACGATGATCACCACGCTCATCACTATCTGCAGGAACTTCAGTAGCTGTCCCATTTCTGATAGCGTTCTTGGCAACTAAAGTTTTAATGTCATTAAGACCTTGATCGAATTTAAGACTAGATGTTCTATCACCTTTTTCGATATACCCTGCACTTATTGCTAATTCATTCTTAGTATTTTTAACATCACCTTCAAAAAGGTTATGTTCATAAGTTTCTTTTTGATACCCACGTTGCTTTAGAACTTTAAGTCTATTAGCATCCTGAGCCTTTCCTAAATTAGCAGTATAGCCTCTCTTAACTCTTTCGTTTAAATCAGGTCTTTCAGATATTAGCTTATCTAGGAAAGCTTTCTCTTCAACATCGTACTGAGCGTAAGCATCCGTAGGATCGCCCTTATGAGCTTTCAATGCTCCTAGCTTCTGTACATTCCACTCAGCATATTTTTGAGTAGCTTCACTTGATAGAGTATCAATCTTACTATCTTCGTAAGTCTTATTGATTTTAATTGCACGTTCACCAAGATCAGCTATCCCTGCACTTCTCTGAAGGATACTGGAAGACTGATCTTTAACATTGGCACGAATCCTATCGTTAGGAGGTGCTGTAGGAGAAGGTGATATTCTTTGAAGTCGAGGTACAGTAACCATGTTAAAAATCCCTTGTTAGTGACTGATACCCTGTCACTTCATTTCTTGCACTACCTGCAGACTTAGTACCTGCTTTATCAGAAGTGCTGCTCCCAGAATACTTAGGTCCGTAACCTGAGTAATCTATTTTAGAAAGAGTACCTAAAGCACCAATGACACCTGCTGCTTGAATACCTGAAGCTCTACCTTCAGCATCAGCTCTGTTAAGATCACCTTGCAATCTAAAATCTCTAGCTTGACGTTTGTAACCTAGAGCTTTTTCTGAAGCTTGTTTTTCAATTTCCATTCTATTTATTTCTGCCATGAACCTTGTCTCTTTACTAAGTTCACCTGCACTACCGTAATTAGCATCAACATCTTGTACAGCGAAGGCTACGTTCTGATCTGAGATAACAGCGTCTACGTTAGCTTGATATTGAGCAACATCAGTTTCACCTTGTAAGACAGCATCGTGAGCGTCTAGTTCTGCGAACTCTGCGTTCCACTCTGAAATCTCGTTATTAAGATTCGCAGCATCTCTAACGTTTTGAGCTGCGAAGTAACTACTTGCTAATTGAAATGCGGCTACACCGCCATATAGTAAAGCTGACATTATCTATTACTCCTGTTAAGTACTTCCACATCAGGTATGATCGAAAGTATTTGAAAGTGTAAAGGATCAACTTGTCTAATGGAAACTTTACCGCTTGACTCCCATGACCCTTTAAGAAGTTGCTCGACTCTCTTAGATTGAGGAGCCAAGAACCTGTTACCTAAAATATCATTTCCTCTTGGTACTTGGTAAATATCTAAGTTCTGCATCCCACTAACACTAGAACCGTCAACTCCGTTTTCAGCTTCTTCAGGGAACTCATTAGAAACGTAAAGTCCTCTACTCTTATAAACTCTTATGTAAAGCTTGCCGACATTTATAGATTCTATTAGAGTAGGCTTTTGCTCAATGGTACTAATGTTCAACGTTTTAATATCTGCGGTAATCGGTCTACCTACTACAACAATTGCATGATCACTGGTCGATGATTCTGAATCAGAAGGAAGCGTTAAAGCTCCTGCGACTATAGAAGTTGTTCCATAGTTTTCAATATCATTATTAGGAGACTTGACAACATAGCCATCACTCATGATTGAAACTTGTTCACCGTCAAGATGATCGAGTCCCGTAACAGCACTAAAGCACTGATACAATCTGAAGCTTGAAGCATCAGCTAATGGATACTCAATATTAGGCTGAACAGTAATTGAATTGTCACTAGCTCTTGCGGTTACTTGAAGATCGACACTAGTTCCATCAGAAGCAAATACTCTATGGACAGTTCCAATTGCACCGGCAGCATCAGCTCCTGTAACAAAGATTGCTGAAGTCCCACAATCTAAAGTTAAAAGTCCATCCCATGTATCAGCAACAATAGGAGTTAATGTAAAAGCATCAGCACCTACTAAACTATCATTCAATAAATTAGAATAAGTCTTAATTCCATCCATGAAAGCATGACTTGAGAATTTATCATACTCAGGATTACTTACTATTGTAGCAGCGGGAGTGAATCTAGGAATACTTACTTCAATTTGTCTAACACCGTCTTTGTTAGTTACGAAGAAAGTAGAATCTGCAAGACCAGTTCCTATAACAGACTCAACAGGATAAGCTGAGTCATGTCTTGTCCATGCTCTCATCTGATGTTCAAAGTGATAAGTAAATGTAGCCCATGTCCCATCAGAGAAAGTAACTATGATCATTGGAACGTTACCAGTTTGGTAAGCCCATGATGTAATTGTTCTATCTCTGAAAAGATGATCACTAAATATAGATTGATCTAAAGTTTGATAAGTTAAAATGTCTTGAGAAAAGATTAATTGCCTAACAGTATTGGTAGCTTTATCTACGAAGAAGACACCGCCTGGCACTGAAAGAGGTTCTATGTCTTCGTCAATAACCCAACTACCTTTTTTCTCTAAGGCAATGTTATCAATAGTAAGTGCTCCGACAGAAACGAAGACTCCAACATTAGTGAAAACAATTAGTCCATCATTGTCTACCATTCTCAATACTGAAGCTTTACCTGAAGTACCTGACTTAAATTTTAGAGCTGAGTCACTATCATAAGGGAAGTCACGGTAGAAGTTATTTTGAAAAGCAGGTCTTGAAGCTAGTATCGCTTCTTCATCTGCGTTCACGTTAGCTATCAATAATCTCTGCTGATAAATAATACCTGTCTTAGGGTCTAAATCTTCAATGTCAATCCCATCAAGGTTAGTCTTGGTGATCGTATCTTGAACGCCATTAGTGAAGTCAGCATTTCCTCCAATGTCTTCATATACAACTAGTAGATTACCTAAGCTGTCATATATGTCTCTTGAGGTTCCTATTAATCCATAAGCTCCACCTGCTGAAGGTCTTCTATAAATTCTAACAGAGTTATATTTATTGATGTTAGCTGAGTCTGCGTCCACTTGAAAAACAAGAGTGTTAGATTGACCTGCGGCTAATGGCTTATTGTAACTTCCACTAGTGTTCTCTAATATTTGCGACTCTTCATTGTTGTAGACATTAGTAACTAAGTAATCGACAGCGTAACCTGCAGGGGCACCATTAGCAGTAATACTTAAAGCGGTAGGGGCTACAGGTAATGCGAACATAGAAGCTGAAGCTACGAAAGCAGGAGTAGCATCATCATATAAGAACTTAAGCATCTCCTGACCTTTAATAAAGGCGTAGACATATTTTCCACTAGCTGTGAAGTGCATCGATTGAACTTGAGCTTCATTGTATGCGTGAGATACTTCGTTAACTAAAGTTCCTGCGAAGTCGTAGGTTCTAACGTAAAGGTTTCCCCATACCAAGAGAGCACTAGAATTCGTAGGAGAGAATAGCTTAATCTTCTCGTTAGCATTTTTTCCATTCTTAAAATAGGATCTTGAGAACCGAGACAGTAAGCCTCCTGTTTTCCCAACCATTACATTTCTAGCCGTATGTAAACCTTTCTTAAATTTCTCTAAGGTTACATGATCGTGAAGAATGGGATCTAGTTCTCCTGAAGAAAAACTAAGTAAAGGTTTTAAACTCATGACAATCTCTCTCTTACCCATGCTGAATTCTGAGCATCAGCTTCATAGTTAAAGTTTTCTCTAGCGTCAGTTTCTTGAGCTTCAAGTTTATAAATAACATACTCTTCTTTAATTTCTTTTCTAAGAGTCTTTGCACCTTTACCTACAAGTAGAGGAGCTGAAAGATTCGCAAGATTATTAGCAAGGCACATAATAGCAGGTGCGCTCAATGATGAGATAGGAACATCTTTAGGGATACACTCACCTATAGCTAGAGTCTCATCGGTGAAGATAACTTTAATTCCGTCTTTGATTGATGTTCTCTTGGCAATGTGAGTAATTTCAGTATCCTTATGAGCCTCTGATTCTATTCTTCTAAGGAAAGCACAGTTCGTAGGATACTTATAAGAGTACGTCCAAATATGATCACTAGGAAGTGTCTCAATAAGTTCTAATGTAATTGGAGTTGATGTTGAATCTAAATCTAAATCTTGAAGAGTAGATTCTAAAGCTACGTCCCAGTGAGTGTTCAGCACACGTACTTCTTCAGTATCGTCTGTTAAATAATCTGCAACCTCACGGGAGAGTAACAATATTGATAATGCTAAATTGTAAACTTTGACTCTAGTATAACTCATTTCACCCTCGCTTAAAAAAGGCGAGAGTTACTTCTTCGCCTTTTTGTCTTTGAAAAACTGTAGTCTTTTCTTTTCCATTTCTGGTTCAAGACATTTCATCCACTCACCAAGAACTTTAAAAGAAGAAACACTAAACTCAGTCCCTTCAGAAATTCTCTCTTGTCCGTAGAATCCTTTTCTTGTAGCAACAACTTTAATTACCTGCTTAGTCAATGGTACAGGAATAATGCTATCGTTGTCATCTTCAGGCTTAATTACTTGAACTTTTTCTTCATGTGAAGGTGGAATTAATCCCTCTGCTGATGAACTTTCGTCTGATGATCCTAGAGGTGAAGGAATTCCTGCATTTTCTGTAGAATCAATGTCAGTTTTGTTTTCTGGCATATTGTCCATTTCATATCCTTAAATTTAAAAAAAGCTCTCTTAACGTTTTTAAGATTAAGAGAGCTGTTAGTTAACTATTAAACTGCAGCGTCATTAATTTTAGTAAATGACTTATAGTGAGCAATTTCATCTTGAGGTACAAGATAAATGTCACAAGTAATAGTAGTCGTACCAGTAGCAAGAGTAAGTCTAGCACCTAAGTACTGCTTAGTCATAACACCTTGAGGGATTGGAGCTTCTAGCTGATCACCTAAAGTCATGTTGGCTGCAATGGCAGTAACCGTTGATAGAACTTCTACGTTAGACGTAAGAGCTGCATCGTCAGCTTGGATAACTTCAACTGTTAAAGTTGAACCTGCACCCTGAGCAACAGTTGGTAAAACTAATAGAGCCATTCTACGCCCGATAGAAATATCTTGAGCGGCAGATTGCTTCTGGTAAGAGTTAGTTGAAACTGTGGCTGCACCTGTGAAGGCTTGAGCTACGGACAACTGGTTTTCAATATCAAATCTCATTATAGTAACCTCCGAAAAATTAAAAATAAAATAAAAGGAGCCTTTCGACTCCCTTAAAACTTAAACGATTCTTGCTTCACTGTTAAGTAGAGCATCCATTCTTTTCACTGGATCACCAAGAAAAGTAAGAATTCTTCTACCTTCAAAGTTTTCAAAGCTAAGACCGCCACCTGCACCAACTTTCGTTAGAGCTTGCTTATGAAGGTGAGCCTCTACAGTTCTGTTAACATACCAAACACCTTTTCCGTTTTGTACATTATCAATTTTGTAGTTAGCAGAAATCATAAGATCAATAAGATCAGCAGCACCTGTACCAGAAACTAAATTCGATACATCAATGTTACATACTCTAGCCGCTTGTCTATAATCTTTAACAACAAGTCCATGATCAGTTAAGAATTCTTCTTCATAACCCCATAGTGAACCGGCTGCTCCGTTAGAATCAAGAGCTTCAATCTTAATAACTTTTCCACCTTTTGAGTGATCATTTCTAGTAAGACCTGCAGTTGTACCTTTTGGGTAAACTCCGAAGATCGAACGTTCACCGTGATGAACTTTTAGAATTGAACAGTTATCTGAACCAGTACCACCGGCATCAATAACTTGATTAGCTGTTTCTTCAGCAGCCGTATCAACAGTAGAATAAATGTCAAATAGACCTGCAGTTTTACGGTTAGCCGTTGAAGGTGATCCGTAAATCATAAGATCAGCAAGTTCATTTGCATGAGCTTGTAAGTGACCTTGTGCTTGGTTCCATCTGTTATAAGCTACACGATCCATCCCACCACGTTCTGCAACGGCACGATCAACTTGTGACTTAGATTCAAAGTGAGTAGCTGTAAAGCTTCTTTCTTCGATTGTACTTTTGCTTGATGGAATAGCTTGGTTAGCTTTTCTGTAATATACTTCAGGAAGTGCTGAACGAATATCTTCTTTATGGATAGTTCCTTCATTCATTTCTGTGTACATCATATCTTCAAGCATAGCATTTTGGTTCATAAGAACTTCGGCTACTCCACCGATAACTTTGTTTTTACTTTTAGCTACATCAGCTAGAGTTAAAAATTGTGATCCTTTTGCTGCCATATTTTCCTCCGAGAAAAATTAACTGTATAATTCATCTAGCAAACTAACCTCTTCCTTTTTTACAGCAGGAGGTTCACCTGTAGGGAGTTTAGACGTTGGGTTTAAAACTTTATCCAACTTCAAGAAATCCCTCATGATATAAGGAGGCAACATTGTACCTCGCTCTGTCAACACTTTTTTAGTATCAGGCATATATTTATCTAATACCTTGTTTACTCGGTCAACATTTTTATCAAAGTTTTCACCGCCAAATTCAGGATCTCCCTGTAATTCGCCTTTCCAAGCCTTTCTCTGCTCTTTAACAGCAGTAGCTCTTTCAGCTACCAAGGAAGCATGATTCTCAGTTTCAAGCTTGACATAGGCTTCTATCTGCTTGTCAGTCATGCCATTTTCTTTAGCGAAGTTAGCAATACGTTCCTTATCGAAGTTCTCAGGTAATCCTTCAATATGCTTCTTGATATTTGCTTCTACTAGTTCAGTGGCTTTCTCTTCGTCTGTTTTATTTTCTTCGTCTTTCTTTTCTTTAGTAAGTTCTTCGGCAGTTTTTTCTGCAGGTTTTTCTTCAGGTTTTTTAGTGTCGTCTTCTTCTCCGTAACCTGTAGAGTCTTCGCCTTTCTCACCTTCTTTGTAACCTGTATCGTCTTTCGTTTCAGTAGGTTTTTCAGCAGGTTTGTTATCATCACTTGGTATCACCTCAGTTGATTCAGGTTCAGCAGGAATAGTATATCCTAAGTCGTCAACGTCTCCGGCTTTAGGTTCAACAGGTGTAGCTACTGGTGGTGTAACTTCAGTCGGTGTTGAGGTCGGTGCGGGCATAGCCTTGTTCGATTCTGTACTCTGCGAGTTTGTGGTCATATCTTTCTCTCTCTAGTTTAGATAATATGGAACCTGCTATATCTGCATCAGCTTCACATACAAGTTTATAAATGGAGTTACCGGCTCTTAGAAATCCTAAATATTCATGAAGGTCTTTCTCGTCTAATCCTCTGTCAGGTAAATTACTAACTTCAAAATTCTTAAACAAATATCTAAAGAGCTTTTCTCCTTCCTTAGTTTTTACAACTGAAGCGATTGCCAAGAGAGCATCACGATGTTCGATATTCTCTTGGCGTTCTTTTTCTTCGTAATATTTTGTAGCTTCTACTGAGTCCATTATTCGTGAACAGTATATCTACAGTAACCTCTAACTTTACCTGCAGAGATAGCAGCTCCACCGATAACCCAACTAATATCACAAGCTGCTGCAATATCATCAACCATTGTAGCTACGGTCCCTAGAGGCGCACCTGCAATGAAAGCTCCTGCTGCAACTCCACTTTGATCAGCGGCTGAAAGAATGTTATTAGCATCTTCACATTGTACTGCTAGAGTTCCTGCACCTGCATCAACAATTTGAGTCTCAACACGAAACCAACATTGCTCGATCACAGACTTGATAGGGAGAGTAACACCTGTAGCGATAGTTGAAACAACTCCACCGTCAACAGCAAAATCATAATCAAAAATTGCAAGACGTTGAAGATTTAAACCTTCATCTTGAGCTGTAACATCAGACTCACTTAGAGCACCTGAAGCATCAGCGGTAATTGTGAAATCACCGTTACCTGTACGAGTACAAGTCATACCTGTAGAACAATCAATCTTATTAAAAAGCTTAAGACTTGTTCCGTCTTGTTTACCTTCAAATCCTGCTACAGCAGAAAGGGAAAAAAGTGTAAAAATAGTAATCATTAAAAACTTCATAATAACCTCCACGTTATTTTATTGTTGTAATCCTGAAACATCTTTTGCTGCTTTCGCTACTGCAGGTAGCGTTTGTTCAAGTGCTTGCTGTCTTTGTTGTGCAGCTTGCGCTTGCTCTCTCATAGCGTCCACCTTACTCTGTGGATTATTTAATCCTGAAGGTAAGTATAAACGGTCTTCATAAATATCTGCAAGTTTATCAGTGTTCACCTTATCTAAAATTCTAGGATCAATCTGACCAACGTTAGCAATCATTTGAACATATCTATCTACTGCAGGTAAGTCTGCCGAACGTTGAGCCTGTGCGAAGATAGATATAAATTCAGGTCTTAAAGACTGACCTTCCATAGAAGCAGGAGGCGGTCTTAAGTAAGGGTCTTCAAATAAAACATAATCCATAACCCACTCAATAACAGGAACGTTATAAGTAAAGTTAAGAGACTGTAAGTTAGGTCCGATGATTCGTTGTTGTTCTTCAACGATTGCATCAGTCTCAGTAGCTGTACGAGTCTTAGGATTTTTAGAAAGATATAAAAGAAAGTCAGCATAATAAAGTTTATCTACTTGCTGTCTTAAATCTCCTACGTCTTGAATTACTGCACCTATGGCAGGGTTAATTTGAAATACTGATTCAAGCTTCTGACCTGCGCCTACTGATCTTGCATCTAAAGGGATGAAAGTGTTAGGAGCATTACTGATATAACTTTTTCTTAAGCTTGCCGGTCCCTGTAAAGTAGGTCTTAACATTTGCTCAAGAGCTTGATCTTTACCGATAGCTTTCTTATTCAAAGATTTAATACAACCAAGAGCATCTATAGTTGGACCTTTTTCTCCGTACTCAAAAGAGTCGGTTGACTTCCCTACAACAAAAGGCTTTCTCTTGGTAGTGAATCTCTTTAAGAAAACAGCATCATCTAAAGGAGCTGTTTCAAGTTGAGTAACATTACCTGAGTTAGAACCTCTAGCTGAACTACCTGTTTCATAAGTTAGCTCTAACCATTTTCTATTCTCGATATTGTCAGGGTCTTGAATATCAAAGTCAGGATTCTCTTTTATGATGTGAACTATATCTACAATCTGAGTATAGTTTGAATCTTCGTATGATTTTTTCACACCATGAGAAATGTTTGACCAATCCCTAACTCCATTCTCATTTACTTTTGCGTAAGCATCAACTAATGCTTTCACTGTTAATGAAAACTCTCTAGTTAAAACTATTGCTTCACCATAAGAATTATTAATTACAAAGTAAGAGCCTGGCATAAGAGTATGAACGAAGAAACCATTATCAAGAACTTCAAAATAATGTGCGCCTGTATTCACAACACCGTAGTCATAATAAAAAGCACCGGCTGCATGATAGAAGTTTGATGTTCCTAAATAGTTCATCACTCTACTTGTAAAATGCTGTAGCCACTCTTTGTTTTCAAAGTTGTCATCTCTATCAGAATCTCTAGTTCCTATTCTCGCCCATGGACGAGAAGCTGAAGTGTTACCTTCAAGAAATCCTGCAACGAAAGAACGTAGAGCTAAGATGTGAGTAGGGTCAACTATGTGTTGATTCTTTCTCTCACCTTGAGTCTGACTTAATATCCATGAGGAACGATGAGGAAGTCCCCAACGTAAAAGATCACACCAATCTCTACGGACTAAATCAAAAGTCTGTTTAGCTTGGTGTCTTAAATATTCACAAGTTTGTTTTGTATTTTTCATAGACCTAGAAAGTCGGATTCATCACCACCGAGACTTGAAAATCTTGACTGTCCCTTAGATGAACCTGAGACTCCTCCTCTCGTTGAAGCTGCTGAACGTGATTTTATTAATTCGTTCGCTGCTGATTGTGCAATATTATCTGCTCTCTGCTTGTCAGCGGCTGCCTTTTCTTCTTCAAATCTTTTACGAGCATCTGCATTTGCTTCTTCTGCAGCAGTAACTCCTGTTATATCTTTCAATATAGGAGTTGCAATGTCTACACCTTCACCTGATACTACACCGAGTCCAAGTCCACCCTCATCACTTTTGTAACCTAAGTTTCCACCAGTAAATGCTTGTGCAGCTACATCGATAAAACTTTCAAAAAAACTGTTACCACCACCTGTGCTCACTTAAACCTCCAAACGGTACAACGTCTCCAACTCTTTAAAACCTAGCTTATTTAAAGTCTCAGGTTTTATGTTGGTTTGACTTGTCAACATAGTGATTATATGATCAGCTTCCTCTTTTCCTATGTCAATAAATTTCTTAAATAGGTGGTATGCTGTCCTTCCTGAGTCGGGAATTACAAAAAATGATTGTTGTTGCAATATCTTGATGTTTGTGTCAAGAGGACTTTTAGTTAGAAAAGCTATCATCCACCCTCTAATTTCTCCATTCCTTTTACATACCAAGAATAGACCTCGATCCATCATTACTTTTAAATCCATACTATCAAAACTAAATGTCTGTCCGAATCGCTTGTAAAGTTCTGGTCCTTCTGCTCTTACAAAATCTTCAAGTTCTTTAGTAGGTACGTTATGTCTCTCAATTGTATAAGCTGTCATCGTCACCACCATAAATATCTGAAGGGTTATGATCAGGCATTTTGAAAGTCTCTTCACCTACAGCGAAGGCTGTACCGTCAGCACCTAATTCATTTTGAGGAAGTCGATCAATTACATCATGTGCAAAAAGTAATACAGCACCATCGGCAATATCAGGGGACTTACCGACACGATCTTTAATATCTAATTTCGATTCAGCCATTTTCTTATGAGTAACTTTATGCCGAGTACCCTTGGTCCAACATAATTGCTTCTTCATATCTTCTACCCACTCTTCTTTACGTGAGTCTAAAATACCACCTTCAAATAAATCTCTCTGAAGATGATAATACATCATGGCTCTAATGTTTCCGTATTCACTTTCTTTATGATCAAGTTGATCAGTAGGTTTATTAGCAAACGAAACTAATACCCAGTGATACTTCTGAGCGTTCATTGCTAAAGTATAAATTGCAGTACCTTCACCCTGATCTATATTAACCTGATCAGCACCTAGCTTTCTTTCCCAGTAACATAATTTATTATAAGAGACTTGATGTGTTTCATTTATTGCTTTATTAAGTTTGTATTTCTCAAGCATGCATTTATATGGACCTTGCCTGTACCAAATCGTACACTCATCTCCACCTGTCCACGCAGGGTCAATAGAAAGAATGACAGGGAACTGACTGACACTAGCTTTATCGAAGTCCTTACGCCTCGCTAGAGCCGCCTCAACCGCTTCCAACTTAATAATCGAATCCTTAGCTGACTTTCTTGGTAATCCTCTTACACGTACTCTGAAGTCGTCAGAGTTCTCATCTCCACCTGAGTCTATTAACCATGCTTCAATTTGTTTCGGATCAATATGATCTAGCTCTCTTGTATCAATTCTTCTTGAGTGCCATATAGGTGAAGTCATGTTTTGTTCAAACTTAGATTCAGGATCATCACTGTTAGCAAAAGCCATGTGAAGTTTAATAGTTTCTGTTTCAGTAAATGCACCTGAAGCGTATTGCCAAATCTTAGCAGGAATACCTGCGCCCTCTTCAAAGATATAAACACAAGCTCCACCTTTATTGTGAAGTCCTGATACTGCAGAAGGGTTTTGTTCATTCCAAGTAAACCTATCTATTTTCCAAACGTTCGATAGCTTAGGATTCTTAGCTTTAATAGTTGTTCCAAACTTTTCAAAGAAGTGATCAACGTATCTAGCTCTGTTAAACCATAAATCATACTCAGGCCAAATTATTTGAGATAACTGTGGATCAGTGTTGGCTGTAACTCTTGCTTTTAATCGTTGAGTATATAAAAGCATTAGAGCTGTCATTGCACCGAACGCAGTTTTAGCAGCACCGTTACCTGAAGAAATAATTAGTCTATAAGTTTCATATCTAGTTTCTAAATTTGATAAATGATCGGAGAGTTTTTTCCACTCTTCCATTTGCCACTTGTAAGGAGCCATGTGTTCAAGGTCAGTTCCTTTTTCTCCAAACGGAAAGATGAGATAGACTAACTTACAAAAGTCATATCTATTCTCATCGAGCATCTTCTTAAATAGTTTAGCTTCTTCTTCATTTACGTTAGCCATGATTTATCCTAGCAAGGTGGTGGTGGCATTGGTGGAGGGATGGGAACACTTGCTGAAGTAGAGAACTTCACAACGGTTGTCGTACTGTCTAACAAGTGTCCCCAAATTATATTCAGTCCTTCTTCAATCATATCTAAATGTTCTGAAGTTATGTAGTATTCTTTACCCTGTGGGGTCATCACTTTTAAATTGTAAAAACTTTCTTTACTTCTACATTGAAAACAGAATTCTATTTTATTCTCTTGGAGTTTAGATAGAATTAAAAATAGTTTACTCATCTAAGTAACCACGTTCAACAAGTAACTCTTCAACTTCTACCCAGTTAACCATGAGTCTCCCACTAGCTGTAACTTCTGCAGGAATACCAAGAGCAGCATCATCAATGTATAGGTTAGCAAAGATTTTAGGAGATTCGGTCCAGTACTTCTGAGATGGATTCTCATTTACCGCCCATAGTTTAATTCCATTCTCTTCCATGTAGTCAACAGCTTGCTGAAGTCTATCACCTTTCTCCGTATCACTTCTCATTGTATAGAGAATAATTTTATGACCGGCTTCCATTAATTTATGAACAGTCTCTAGCGCATAATCTAAAGGTTCACCTATCTCAGGATATTTATGAGTAACCATAGTTCCATCAAAATCAATCGCTACATACATACTTTTCATACTACTATTCCTATTGCTCTAAAAATTACATACCACAAAACACATGATCCACCGATGAACACAATGAAAAAGAATAACCAGAAAAGCATCTCATAAAAAAGATTATCTTCTACTGGTTGTCCGTATTTATTGTATTTTACTTTCTTAAGATTATACATTTAGTCTCCGAGTAAGTCTCTCTTCACTCGTCTCACCTTCCATACGTCTCTTATTTAAAAACTCATTGATAAAGTCAACGTACTCTTGGTTAGTAATCTTATCATTCGCTTTAAAGAATTTATTCTTAGCTACTCTAAAGTCTTTTTGAAGGAAACGTAAAGCGGCTCTAAGAGTTTTAGTCTTTCCGTTACGATTAATCTCTCTATCAAACTTAGCTGCAGTTAAAACAACCTGACTTACTGGATAACCTTGACAGATTATACTAGCGTTAACATTTAAAATTACACATTGTGCGATCTTCTTCATCTCTGTCTCCTAAACACATCGTCTATGTCTGCTTCTTTTTCTTCGTTCTTATAATCATAGTACTTAATTATATCACCGTAACGGGAAAGGTAGTAACGTTTCTTTTTGTTCTTACCAATAAAGATAATACTACTCTCACTAAGTTTATCTAAATATTTAGTGGTAACTTTCTCATAAAGGTAGAGAGTCATTCTTCCACCTCTGAAAATTGTTCGTCTGTAAAATACTCGTCACAGGTATGACAATATAATAACTCACCTCGTTTTACAAACGAATCGCTAATGGTGTTACAACCGCTTGTAAGCATCCTTTTATTCCAATAGCGTTTACTACCGTCAGGGAGAGTCTCAAGCTGATAGTCAAAGAGCTTACGCTTCCTAGTAGCTTGCACAGGCTCGATCTCATACTCAGGTCTAATACCTTTATGAATTAGTTTACTCATTTATCCTTCAAGTTAAATGCGTTCTTGATGAATTCTCTATTAGATTTGGAAAACTTATCTAAAGCTCTACCGAACATCCATATATCCCTATCTTCTTCGGATTCCCATAAGAATATGTTTCTAAGTGTTCTTACAACAAAGAATATATCATCACTGTCAGTAAATTCTCTTTCAAAAATGGCAGCTATTTCATTAACTACTCTGAGATGCTTTTGATTCATTGACTCTTCTTTAACTTTACTCTCCATCTCTTACCACCTCTGCTTCAAAAGTTACTGGTGCCGCGATTGTTTCAATTTGTTTATCAGCTCTCTTGGCACTCTCTAATAAAATGTTCGCCATATCTTTTGTTAAACCATGTTCAACTTTAGTAGTATTTTTAAACATCTCTTTTTCTTTACCTGCAAGTTCAATCCCTTTCATCTTATCCCAGAATTCAACTTTAATTACCTCACCTACAATGATTTTCTTATCGACTCCATTAATGTCAGTCTCTTTACTCCATAAGTTTTGCACTTCGAGTTTTTTAATACAGCGTCTTGCTTCAGCAGGTATGTCATGCAAGTTATTTTTAAAAGTACCGTCAGGGTTTTGTAACTCAATAGGATCAAACTCTGCTATCTCCTTGGCTCTCTCAAATATTTCCGAAGCATCGTAACCATATTTAGTAGCACTAAGTCCTATAAGCTTCGTTATACAATTCGCTACATCTTTTCTATGTCTTATTGAATAGCCAAGAGAATAGTGTACTCCTGCATCTCCGCAAGCTTGCTTTATAGACTTGCATCTAATGAAAGAATTTATAAATGATATTATTGAAGGGTCATTAAGGTGTTTAGGTTTTAAGCAAGAATTTAAAATGAAGTCAGCCTCATTGACTGTTAACTCTCCACTTTGCTTAGGTGGTGGTACTGGCATAGTCATAATACGTCCCGTGATTTTCGCCCATATATTTATCTAAAAAATATTTCCGGCAGATTTTAAGTACATTTATATTTTGCAAAAGAATTTAAGATCCTGTCAAACATTATACATAGTTCATCATAGGGCTAGGGAATTATGGGGAATAGATATATGAACATTGTTCACTATTAAAAAGATCCGCTAAAATCACGTAGGGTTTAGATTGCACCTTTACACATACTCTACAGGGATCTATTTTTGCGGCACCCCCTTCAATTTTAAAATCCTTCTACATTAATCTAAGGAATCTCCGAACAATGTTCATAATCTCTAAGTATCTGTAATCTTATAAACAGCGTAGCATACTTTGTAATTTCAACAACTTATGCGAAGCTCTCACAGCCCTTCTAAGCCCTCTTAATAGATAAGCCATACCTTAACATACCTTAAAACGTTTAACATTGTTCACTAAGTAGTTGATATATGAACAATGTTCGGGCATTCGTTTAATTATGGGGAACAATGTTCGGGGGTTAAAAGTGCCGTTCCATCCCCTTTCATATGAACATTGTTGCAAGCTCTTAGCATCTATTCTTAAGGCTACACTAAACGCATTTAAGAACAGTTCTATAAATTACCAAGAATACAGCGATACAACACAGGCTTTAAAAGCTCTTAAAAGCTTCTAGCAAACTACTCTAAAGTGCTAATATTACTACGTTTGCTATACAGTGAAATATAGGCTACCATAGAGATGTTAAGAGCTTTTAATAAGCCTTTAAGTGGCGAGTCACCGAGTTCACGCAACAAAGGCATTTAAAAATCTTATTACTTCTCTATGGTTGTACAATATCCTTAAATAATCCCATCTCTTTAAAACTCCTCGAACATTGTACCTCTATAAAATTGTTTTAAATATAAAGGCGGCTTGCTGTTGATCTTGGTTATATCTCTATAATGATGAACTATGTAAATATTACAATAATGCTTAAATAAGTGCATTTAGATGTTGAACAATGTTCATCAATCTGTTATATTAACTTAAGACTTAATAAGGATGAAACAATGAAAACACTACTATTTATCATTACAATGTACATTTTAACTACAGCGGCACAGGCTAACGATGCTGAACAATGTTACTACGGGCTTTATGATCAAGACACTAACGCTTTAATTATAGAGAGCGATAGTAAAGAGTATTTGGAATCTATTGAACGAGATTATCAAGACGAATCAATGAACGAGACAACACTA
>Ga0208134_1000217_pt1 | contig 37061 bp, 57 predicted proteins | sample VirMetDEL_Mar_31_FD_184515 | JGI IMG/M metagenome (GOLD analysis project Ga0208134, IMG submission 184515) | Aqueous microbial communities from the Delaware River and Bay under freshwater to marine salinity gradient to study organic matter... | ecosystem: Environmental > Aquatic > Marine >...
CATGGAAGACTTTGTTTCATGGTGTTGATGGTGATCGTAATATACAATGTGATCGTTGGATCGGTGCCAGTAATGATTGGGTTCGTGATGGATCTGGTGGTACATACTACGAGTCTGGCTGGCATGTTTTGCCTAGCTATGCTGGTGCTATGAAGTACATGGAACACTTCAGTGACCCAACAGATAAGTATATTGTTGAGTGTGAGGTTAAAAACTATCGCAAGAAAGCACACGCTCGTAGTGAGGTGTTCTTAGCAGATACAATTAAATTAGGTAAGGAGGCAGTACCATGTTAGTATTCCCATACAAAAGTAAGCGCGTATTAAAAGAGTCTATCGGCTATCCTCTAAAGTATATAGAGACTAGCTTGTTCGGTAATGAGTACATCGAGAATGGTGATCTTGTAGGTGCTAACCGCCCACACATCACGGGCATTGGCAGGGAGTTCTTTGCCAAGGTGACGATGCAAGATGGTATCATTGCTAAAGTTTCCTAGGGAAATTGCATTAGGCGGTAGCTTGCTACATTCCCCGTAGTTAAGCTATCTCCTAACACAGTTACATAAACCAAGAGGAAGTTATCATGAATCAGTACAAGTATTACATTTTAGATGGTCAAGGCTATATTTTATTGACTATAATTTCTCAAAATACTAACCGAAGTTTTGACGATGAGGCTGAGTTTTCAGTGAGTCCATTACTGCCAGTGATTGCTAAGCAATATGGTCTGGATAATGTTTTTTGGAGTGAGTGATTATGATTAAGTTAGGAACATACCCATTTGTAGCTACATTCAAAGAGCCTCAACAACTGCAAGACTATGCAGATAAGTTGTGTTCAGATGAGAAAAGAATTTTCATGCTAGGTGTGATGATGACAACTAACCTTGTATCTTATATGCAGAGGGAGGAAGATAAAGATGAGTAGTATAAAGTTTAGTGCAGCCAGTAAGATGCCATGCTTTTCATGGTCACTAGAAGCTATGATTACATGTGCTGGTGCTGTAGATATTGTCACTGGTGCTGTCGTTGCAGCTTGTGAGATATGCTACGCAAGAGGTGGCTTCTATCAGATGCCTAGTGTTAAGGCACTACGCCAACACAACAAGGAGGATTGGAAACGTCCTGAGTTTGTTGATGAGTTCATAGTCAAGCTAGATAACTCACGATACTTTCGTTGGTTCGATAGCGGTGATTGTTATACAACCAAGCTGGCGTGGAAGATGTATGCTATCATGAAAGCTACGCCTTGGTGTCAGCATTGGTTCCCAACTAGACAGTATAAGTTCGATAAATATAAGGAGGTGTTAGATGCAATGGCTTTACTCCCCAATGTTGTTGTTAGGTTTAGCAGTGATAGTATTACAGGTGGACTTGTTGATGGGGCTACTACTTCCACTATTGTCCCCTATGTAGAGACACCAATTAGTTTCCTAGGGAAATCTGAGGTCTGTCTAGCATACGAGAGAGATGGGAAGTGTGATACCTGTCGATCATGTTGGGATAAGGATGTGGAGTTGATCATCTACCCTGCTCATGGACGCAAGGCTAAGAAAGTTTATAATGAAACTTTGTATAAAATTGGATACATAAAATTGGAGGAGGTAGCATGAGTAAAACATTAGGCAGGTTTATAGTAGGTGCGATCATAGGGTTCTGTGGTGCAGCATTATTCAGTGGTAATCCTATGGCAGCATTGATAGCAGCAGTGCTATGTGGTGTAGCTGTAGATAAATTATTAAGAGAGGATTGAGTTATGTTTATAGGTATTATGTTAATGTCAGGCATGTTCGCGTTAGATAACCCTGAGTTTGTCAGTGCAGTTAAGGCTGACTTGGAAGCAGGTAAGTCATGGACGTATGTAGGTTCACAGCCACCACCAGAGAATGGTGTAGCTATTCCAGTGTCTAGTCTCACGACAGGTGAAGACATTGTATTGTTTGTTACTAAGTAGAGAGGTGACGTATGAAAACGTACAGAGTATTTGAATGTGCTGATCATCGGTTCACATGGGCTGGTGGCACTGTAATAAACATTATTTTTATATGTGATGATGGTCGTGAGTACAGTGCAGACAGGTTAGAGTTCTTTGATATAAGGAACGATAAGATGGTCATGGACTTATGCCTAGAGTGGCTAGAAGAGAATGATCTTATAGAAGAAGCAGCGTATTATAATATTTTATAACAGGAGGGATGGATGATGTATCTACTAGCGTTAATTATTATTGGTAGTGTGTTGACTACTACTGTTGATGATTCCCCACTGAGTCATTGCATGGGTACTGTAGTTGAATCTCATGAGAACTATGAAGAGGCTGTTGCCTTTTGTAATACAGTGGTAGAGGAATGATTATAAGATACATTGTATTAATTCTTATTGTGTACCTATTAGTATGTTACTTAGTAAGAGTAGGTATCTAATGATTGTTACTTGTTAAACTCTTAAGAGAGATTATAGCACATAAACGTACATCTTTGTACCCCTTGTGTTAAGATAGTAGGGACTAGAGGGATGTGCTATGAGATGTATGGGTTGTGATCAGGAGTTGTCTGACTATGAGGCAACAAGAAGATATGAATGTAGTGAGTACCTAGACTTGTGCAATGAGTGCATGGAGTCTATAGATAATGAAATTATTACAACATCAAGAATTGATTTGTTAACTATTGGAGACGAATAACATGGCGATTTTAAAAGACAGAGTTAAGCAGGGCTTGTCACCTAGCACAGTGGTTGAGAACATGGACTGTAGGTACGTACAGAACTTAGTTGACCCTAAGAATACCCGTACTGTTATCCTGCCTGAGCAGTACCTCAAGAGGATAGAGAGAGACAGCTACATCTTTGAGATACTAGAGGCTAGTGATGATCCTGATGTACAGGCTATGGTTGAGGAAGCAAGAGCAGAGTACGAGGCAGACATTGAGGTGTTAGAGGGTAATGAGTATCACATTGCAGGGGATAGACGATGAGTATTATCTTTGTTCCCAAGATCAAGGACAGTTATGAGAATGTACCAGCACGATCAGTGCTTGCCAAGAAGCCTAGGACAAACTATAATTCTATCTCTGAGCGTGACTTAAAGAGGATCGTCTGTCTACGGGCTATGAATGTATCGTACAACAACATAGCTAAGTTGATCCACCGATCAGCTAACACTTGTGCTTGGCACGTACACGATAAGATGTTATTCGTAGAGATTAATCAGCTACAACAGAAACTAATCAATGATATTATGGAGGAAGATGAGTGACAGAAATGCAGATCAAGACGCTTAAGAATAAATCTCTTAAGCAAAAGTTATCAGAGTCTAAACAACGTATGGAAATACAGAAGGAGATTGATAACTATGAGACAGCTATACGACAAGGTAGTAGGTTCATGACGTACCATCTTGACAAGGTTGTTAAACTTAAAGCTAAACTACTGGAGGTAGGTAATGACAATTAAAATTGAGGTAACTCCCGAACAGGCTAACGAGGTAGCAGTAGAAGTTCTTATGAACTACTTCATTGTAGTGTATGAGGAGAGTTATGATTCGCAGAAGTGGGACACACTGATCGCTTTAGATACAGTGCTATCTCATATCATGAACCCAAGAGACTATGAGGACTTTACTAATGGCATTTCTAAGGACGCATTTAGCGTGTGACGATTGTAGCAGCAGTGATGGCATGTCCATAGATGATAAGGGCTGGTCATATTGCTTTGTATGTGAAACAAGAAAGAAGGTAGGAGATAGTATGGAGATAACAAGCAGTACCGATAAGAAACCTAATGGTAACTTTGACAAGTTGAAAGAAAGTTTAGTGTCTGGACAATACAAGAGTGTTGTTAACCGAGGCATATCAAGCGACACCTGTAAGGCATACAAGGCCCAACTCCAAGGGGATGTAATGCACTTCGGGTATCATGATAAGGATGGGTACTTAGTTGGTGCTAAGACACGCTCACCTGATAAAGACTTTCGTACTCAGGGTAACTGGAAGGACACTGTTCTATTCGGACAGAACCTATTCACCAAGGGTGGTAAGTACATCACCATAACTGAGGGTGAGTATGATGCTATGTCTGCCTATCAGATGCTTGGTAGTAAGTACCCTGTAGTATCAATAAAGAATGGTAGCAGTGCTGCCTTGAAGGACTGTCGTTCCAGCTATGAATACCTAGACAGCTATGAGAATATCGTAGTGTGCTTTGACGCAGATGAGTCAGGTATGAAAGCTGCTAACCAAGTGGCTGAGTTGTTTGGTGGTAAGGCCAAGGTATTCAAACACACTAAGGATGAGAAGGATGCAAATGATTATGTTAAGTTCGGACGCAACAAAGAGTTTGTTGATCGCTGGTGGGCATCAGAGAGATTTGTTCCCGATGGAATTGTTGCAGGGAGTAGCTTATGGGATGAAGTTAATAAGCCCATTGCACCTGCCGAATGTCTCTACCCATATGAAGGGATCAATAAGCTCACTTATGGAATCCGATTCGGAGAACTGGTCACAGTTACGGCTGGATCTGGGCTAGGTAAAAGTCAGTTCATGCGAGAGATTATCTGGCAGATCATTAGTAAGACTGAGGATAACATAGGTATATTATTCCTTGAGGAAAGTATAAAGAAAGCAGCACTGTCTCTTATGAGTCTTGCAGCTAACAAACCTTTACACCTACCTGACACTGTAGCTACGGATGAGGAAAGACTAGACGCATTCAATGCCACACTAGGTACTGATCGTGTGTTCCTGTTTGATCACTTCGGTTCTACTGGTGTAGATAATATTGTCAGTCGTGTTAGGTACATGGCTAAGGGACTAGGTTGTAAGTATGTTGTGCTTGATCATGTGTCTATTGTTGTGTCAGCACAAGCTAATGGTGATGAGCGCAAGGCATTAGATGAGATCATGACTAGGCTGAGGATGCTCGTACAGGAGACAGGGATAGCCTTGTTCATCGTTTCACACCTCAAGCGTCCTGACAGTAAAGGTCATGAGGAAGGTGCTGCTACTAGCCTGTCACAGCTTCGTGGCTCTGGTTCTATAGCACAGCTTAGTGATATGGTTCTAGGTCTTGAACGTAATGGACAAGCTGAGGATACAGAGGAACGTAACACTACCTATGTACGGGTACTTAAGAACCGATTCTGTGGCATCACAGGTAAGGCATCCCCTTTACTCTATGATCACATTACTGGTAGAATGTTAGAAGTATTAGAAGAGGATGAGCTATGACATACGATCAACTGGTAGATAAGCGTGGTGAACTAATGGAACTGTTAGGTAACAGTAATGATCCATCAGCTAGACAAGCTATCAAGGTAGCACTCAAGCGAGTGGGTGTGTTAATAGAGTTCGATGAGTTAGGTGCTGAGGTGTTAGACCAAGGGTACGGACGTAACTTAGTTATTGATAATGAGTTCACGTACATTGTAGCTACAGGTAAGTGGAGAACTAATGCAGTAGATAAGTGGTATAGTTCACGCGGCCCTGAGTATTTCTATAAGAAAGTAAAGCAAGGAGAATACGCATGACTAAGTATACTGATGAGAATTTCAATGAGTTTGATAACGATCACCCCGAAATATATGAGGGCTTCAAAAGGTTTGCATTGAAAGCAATGGCTGTCCGTAAGCACTACAGTTCTAGGGCTGTCTTCCATGCCTTAAGATGGGAAACTATTATTGATTCTGGTGGTGAGTTTAAAATAAATAATAACTGGAGTCCCTTCTATGCCAGAAAGTTTATGAAGGAATCTCCTAGCCATGAAGGATTCTTTAGGAGTCGTGTTCAGACTCATGCGAGAGGTGATGAATGAGTAAGATAGGCAACTATGTACTAGGGAGAATAGAAGACAATGATAACATTAGATATAGAAACAACTACGGCTATGGATCACATATGGTGCTGTGGTTTGCACATAACAGGAGAGAAAAGAGTAAGCGTATTACGGAACTCAATGCAGATAGTAGACAAATGTTCACGCGATCTTTCAGTACGAGGTGAGGTATTCGTAGGACATAACATCGTTGGCTTTGATGCACCTAAACTAAAGGAACTATGGAATGTAGTAATCCCTGATAATAAGTTAAGGGACACACTGCTAATGTCAAGGCTATGGAATCCTAGGCTATCAGGTGGGCACTCATTAGAAGCATGGGGAGAACGTCTTGGTTATTCTAAGATTGACTTTCATGATTATGATGGTGGTCTATCAGAGGAAATGATCACGTACTGTAAGCGTGACGTATCCTTGACAGTTAAGTTAGAAGAGTATCTAACTACCGCCCTAAGTAAGGATGGTTTCTCTGATGAGAGTATACAGCTTGAGCATGAAGTAGCAGTGATAACATCTGAGCAAGAGAGAAATGGTTTTAAGTTAGACATAGGTAGGGCTAACGAGTTATTAACTAACCTCATGGAGCGTATGAATGTCCTTGAAAGAGAAGTCCAAGAAGTCTTCCCTCCCTTGGTGGAGGAACGAGTCTCGGAAAAGACAGGAAAGAAACTCAAGGATAAAGTCACAGTCTTTAACCTCGGAAGCAGAAAGCAAATTGCCTCACGCCTCCAAGGAAAAGGAATAGTATTTAAAGACCAGACTGAGAAGGGTAACATAATTGTTAACGAGAAGACCTTAGCATCCATTGATCTACCAGAAGCAAGGCTTATAGGTGAGTACCTAACCTTACAGAAACGAGTAGGTCAGATAGATAACTGGGTCAATGCAGTGTCTGATGATGGTCGTGTACATGGGCGGTGTATAACTAATGGTGCTGTCTCTGGACGCTTCACCCACCAAAGCCCTAACATGGCACAAGTGCCAGCTAGTAAGCATGACAAGAAGACAGGTGAGTTACTATGGGGTAGAGACTCATGGTATGGTACTGACTGTCGTGCCTGTTGGATTGTTGATGAAGGTAATGTGTTAGTTGGTATAGACGCTTCTGGTTTAGAATTGAGAATGCTTGCCCACTACATGAATGATAAGGCTTACACTAAACAATTATTAGAAGGAGATATACATACATACAATCAGAAGATGGCTGGCTTAGAAACTAGAGATCAGGCGAAGACTTTTGTGTACGCTCTGATTTATGGTGGAGGTAGTGCAAAGATAGGACAGATCGCTGGAGGCTCATCCCATAAAGGTAAGCAGCTAGTCGATAAGTTCATGAAGAATCTACCTGCCTATGCTAGGCTAAAGAAGAAGGTGTTGACTGCTATGCGTACTAATGGTACACTACAGGGGCTGGACGGCAGAAGGTTGCGTGTCGAGTCAGAGCATTCAGCTTTGAATTTTTTATTGCAATCAGCAGGTGCTGTAGTAATGAAGAAAGCACTGGTCATACTACATGAGAAACTAACTAAGCGCAGGGTATGGTTTAAGATAGTTGCTAATGTACATGATGAGTGGCAGATAGAAACCACTGAGGACAAGGCCGATGAGGTAGGTGAGTTAGGTAGACTCGCTATCAAAGAAGCTGGAGAGTGGTTCAGTATGAACTGTCCATTAGATGGTGACTATAAGGTTGGTCACAGTTGGGCAGAAACACACTAGAGTTTCCCTAGGAAACTTTGCAATTAGGTCTAGTGTACTTTTAAATTATTAAGGAATTAAAATCCATGCAAAATCTAAATGAAGTAGTAAAGATCCAAGCCACCGCTTTCTGGTTCTCATTCCTAGAGAAGAATGAAATGTCAGACAAGTATCAAGTTGATGTGAGTCAGCTATCTGAGGAACAAGTAGATCGCTTGGAGGGTATGGGCATCAGTGTTAAGAACAAGGGTGATGATCGTGGTTACTTTGTAACTGCCAAGTCTTCTAAGTTTGCACCTCGCGTTGAGGATGCTGATGGTTTTAAGATGGAGAACCCAGTAGGTAATGGTAGCAAGTGTACGTTTATCATTAAGCCTTACGACTATAACTTCAAGGGTAAGACAGGTGTTGGTGTTGGTTTATCCAAGGCGCGTGTCGATGATCTCGTTGTCTTCACCAAGGACGATGCAGCCTTTGACGATGTACCAGAGTTATAGATGTTACTTCTCATAGACGCTGATATATTCTGTTATCGTATCGGCTTCGCCTGTGAGGATGAGAGTGAGGAAGTTGCTTGTACTACTATGAGTAACTACCTCACAACCATCATTGAAGATTTAGTGATGGACTCTGACGATGAGGAACATGAAGTTGAACTGTACCTAACTGGCCCAGATAACTTCCGTCATGACTATGCTGTTACTGCTGAGTATAAGGGTAACAGGAAGTCAAGTAATAAACCTTCGCACATTGCTGCTCTACGGGACTACCTAGTAGAGGAGCATGGTGCAGTCGTCACTCAAGGTGAAGAGACAGATGATAGGATTGCTATCAGAGCAACACAGAACCCAGAAGCAATAATCGTTTCACTAGACAAGGACTTCTATCAGCTTGTGTGTGGACATTACAACTTCGTTAAGAAGGAACTCTTTTACATTACCAAGGAGGAAGCTGTGTATAATTTCTATATGCAATTCCTAGTAGGTGATGCTGCTGACAACATCAAAGGTGTGTATGGCGTTGGCCCTAAGAAAGCTGCAAAGCTATTGGAAGGTAAGACTGAGTTAGAAATGTACGACACCTGTGTTGAAGAACTAGGTAGTGAAGAACGTGCGATTGAAAATGGAATACTACTGCACCTACGCAGAGAGGAAGATGAGATATGGCAACCACCAAGACCCGTAACAACGGACGATGGACAGAAGCTAGACACAAGTCTTTCATAATCTCTGCTCTACGTGGAGCGCATAGTAAATGGGGTGTCAAAGCTGATGTTAAGAAATCTGCTAGAGTTTCTACTGGGAGGTACTTATGTGCTGGTTGTGGTACTATCGGCCCTGCTACTTTGCCACCTCTTAGGGGTCAGTCAAGACGTAGGAATAATGCTGCTGTTGATCACATTAACCCTGTTGTCGATCCTTCACAAGGATTCATAGATTGGAATACCTATATCACTCGTATGTTCTTAGAGGAAGATGGGTATCAGATTCTATGTCATGCTTGCCATGGAACTAAAACCCGTGATGAGCGAGAAGAACGAACTAAAAGGAAGAAGAAATGAGACATCTAATTATACCAGATACTCAGATCAAACCTGATGCTAACTATGACCATATGACATGGGCTGGACACTATGCAGTTAAGATGAAACCTGATGTGATTGTACATCTAGGTGATCATTGGGACATGCCAAGTCTTAGCAGCTATGATGTAGGGACTAAGAGTTTTGAAGGTAGGCGGTACACTAAGGACATTGCAGCAGGTAATGAAGCAATGAAGATGTTCTTAGCCCCTATCAAACGAGAACAGTTACGCCTTAAGAATGGCAAGAAGAAGCAATGGAATCCTCGCTTAGTGTTCTTACTAGGCAACCATGAGTATCGTATTGAACGTGCTGTTGAACACGACTCAAAGCTGGATGGTCTGATTAGCTTTGCTGATCTTGATCTTAAAGGATGGGAGGTGCAAGACTTCCTAGACCCTATCGTCATAGATGGTGTGGCATACTGTCACTACTTCACCTCTGGTGTTATGGGTAGGCCAGTGTCCTCTGCCAAGCTACTGCTACAGAAGAAGTACATGAGTTGTGTTATGGGACATGTTCAAGATAGAGACATAGCCTATGCACGTAGGGCTGATGGTTTAAATATGACTGGTCTGTTTGCTGGTATCTACTATCAACATGACGAGGCATACCTTAACCCTCAGACTAACGGATCATGGTCTGGTCTATGGGTGTTCAATGATGTACAGGATGGTAGCTTTGATGAGTTGCCTGTATCAATGGCGTATCTACGGAGGACTTATGGCTCTAACTTTGGAAGAGTTGAAAGGTCGCTTGAAGCAGTTGGATGAGGTTATCCTTGTTGATGTACTGCAATTAGAATCTGAGGATATAGTTAATAGGTTTGAGGATGTTATCGAAAGAAACTTCTACAACCTAGAAATGCAACTAGAAGAACCATACAGGTATGACAGTTATGATTGAAGATAGAATAGAACCTTTGTTTGACTTTGAGAAGTTAGCCAGTGAGACTCAGGTTGGTGGTAATCACTACACGAACCTATCTATACAGCCCATGCAGTATTCTATGGCTAACGAGTTGAATGCACTACAGCATACAATCATTAAGTATGTCACTCGTTATCAGGATAAGGGTACACCATTACAGGATCTGGCTAAAGCCAAGCACTGTGTTGATATGCTGATAGAGTTTGAGTTGGAGGGAAAATGTGGGTAAAGTTAAACACTCATTGGTTGAATATGAACCAAGTAGTATTCGTTGATGAAGAGGCTAGAAGTATATCACTATCTAGTGGTAGGACAGTACAGGTAACTGAGGCTGCATTGTCTACTATCATGAGAAGTGTTAAAGGTCTACCACCATTAAAAGAGAAACCTAAACGAAAGAACCTAAAGAAGAAATAGTTTCCTAGGGAAATTAATAGGGGGCAATTAAGCCCCCTTCATTACGCCTAGTCCTTAAGACTATCAGGCATATCATCAGACAGTCCCTTCCTAGAATACCAAGCCGATAAGAACTTCTTAGCAAACTCAGGATCTTGTTGACGTAGTTGATGAGCAAACATAGTACCTAACTTACCTCGTAGTTTATTTGAAATAAGATCAAGCCTCTTTCTCTTAAGACTATCAGAAGAGTTCTGATAAGCAGGAGAATCAATAATGCTCTGTAGTACAGGAGTTAACATCTCTGCATTCATCTGACGTAGCTCACCTAGTTGTTCACTAGATAACTTAACTCCCTTCAACTTACCTGTGATACCACCTTTGTTCCACTTAACCCTTTGCATCTCTTGTTGTAGTGGTGTTAGATTACTAGCATCGAATACATGCACACTACTCCATGCTTGAGTAATGTCTATCTTCTTAGCGTCACCATACACACCATACTTCTTAGGTAGCTGCTCACGGAAGACAGGGATACGAGACTGTAACCTTTCCCATGTGTCCTCTGCCTGTCGATCATAACCATCAAACATCTTAGCAGTCTGTGCTACTAATGCAGGAGTCATTGGACGGAAAACAGTCTCTATCAATCCTTTCTGAATAGACACGTTAGGATCTACGATCATGGCTGTTAGAGTGTGCATACCTTCAAGGAAAGTCTTAGAGGTTATGTTACTCTTAACCATGTACACCAAGTTAGCAGTTAACTCTGCCGCCTCTTCTGAATTAATATCCTCATCATCTGCATACTCTTTAGTGAAAGTAAACAGGTCAGCAGCCATAGCTAGTGGTGTAGCCAAAGGTTCAAACCGATGATAGCTTACCCATGTATCACCTATACGGATAGAGTAGGGTAAGATACCTGCATCTTTCCAACGCTGTCTCTCTGACGCTGTACGAGGGATACTGCCAGTGATAACATCTTCATCATACATAGCCCCTATCGTAGCAAACATAGTCATGCCTATGATCTGACGAGGTATCAACTCATCATAACTCATCTTAGCTGGCTCACCATGTAGAGGTATCTTGTTAGTTCTCAAATCAAACAGTACCTTACTTACACCTTCCTTAGTAGTATAAGCAGCCCTCATTGCTGGAATGATAGGTATATAATTATAACCTTCTTTGATTATGTTCCAAGGAGTTTTAATAAATGGAACGAACAGAGCAAAGGCAGGATGATCATGACGTAGTTGCTGTATCTTACGAGGGGAACCAGCTAACTTCTGCTGAAAGGCATTGAACAAAGCATCATCACGTATAAGAGAGATAGCAAGTCTACCCTCTTTAGCAGCCTCTGCTCTCTTAGCAGCCATGTCAGCAGTCTCATCCTTGATACTAACTTTCAATCCTTTCTTCTGTCCATCAAAGGCAACTTGATTACCTGCTCTAGTAGCTACAAAGTTCTTGGTACGTACATCCCAGTTTGTATCTTGTGCAGCATCAGAGAATAAATCTTTCTTATACTGAGTATACAACTCATCATAGGATCCCATACCAGCTTTGCTATCTTCCTTGGCAAACTTAGAAGCCATTTGAAACATGCTCTGCCTACGGAACCTTGCCTTACCATACTCATCTATACCTACGATTAGCTTAGTAGGCCAGCGAACAAAAGTTTCACCAGCCCCTCCAAATGCCTGACCAAACTTAGTGCGACCGATGTTGTTGTGCATATAGTCTTGCATATCAAGAAGGATATCTTCCATCTGTTCAGTGCTTAACATCTTAGGGTCATCAACACCCATCTCATCTTTAAGGAAAGCCTTGAAATCTTTACCTGTCATTCCTAGCTTACGTTCATTGATGTCTCGTTCTAATGAATATCCTTTACGGAATCCTTCTCGAAAGTAAACAGAGTCTTGAGCAAAGGAATCAATAGATGCTTCCCACATAGACTTAACTTGGTTCCATTCACGACCACCATTAGTTAACTTAATAGAGTCTGTTACTAAACCAATAGAGTCTATCAAAGGTTTCATCATAGACTGTATAAACATAGACATGATGTTAACAGCAGGAGTACCTGTGCCAGACAACATTCCGTTAATGATTACATCTAATGCAATACCAGAGGTAGAATCATTCTTATCATCTCTGGCTATTACCTTACGATAGAACTCTGCTTTCTGTGCATCTCCAAACTCATTGATACGAGCAGCATTAACAGACAGAGAAGTATTAGCAACCTCACATGCTGGTGAAAATTTCATTTACACTTAACTCCTGCGAATAAAGAATCTATCATACGATTATCTGCCATGTCTTGCAACATCTTCCTTCTGTGGTTTAATGCAGCAGACACCTTACTACCTTGTCCTTTGTTCCATGCTTGTATACCATAGAATAAGTTGATGTCAGAATGTATTAAAGCAATTGTCTCATCAGTTAGATCAGTTGATTTACCTAGAATATCATAAGCATTAAACAACTTTCTTTCTACTTCATTGAATAGAGGCTGTAACATTCTCATCTCTTCTGCACTAAAGATTCTGTCATCATTAGCAAGAATAAAATCTATCATGTCCTCAAAGTCTTCAATGTCGTTCTTCTTAAGTAGAGTCCTTGATGCTGCGTCTATGTTTTTAAACGTATGACGACCACGCATCATGCCTCTGAGTTTAGCAGTATCTAATCCACGGGAACCAGCTACCTTCATTGCTGTATCTGCATACTTTTTCAAAAGAACATCAGCATCCTCAACATCTTTTAACTTTCTTAGATCATCATCAGTAAGCCTCTCACCAGCGTTCATCTTAGCTTGGACTTCTGCCCTTGCTTCCTTGACAGCAGTGCTTTCCTTTATGTTGATGACTTTATCTGGATCATCACCTTTGTACCTACCTGCTGCAACCTTAGCTGTAGTCTCAGGCTTATCAACAGTACGAGGTAGTAACTCACCTCCAACTAAAGATGCTTTACTGGGGCCACCTGCTGAACTTATAGACTGATTAGGTTGATTAAATCTGGAACGTGCTGCACCTGTTTGAGATCCTACACCTAGCCTAGCTGCTTTCTCTGATGAAGATTCAAAGCCTAGTATTCTGTTAGTGTTTGCATTAAACGGAGTCATAGCTTCTGGTACAGCATTAGTGAAAGGTCTAGGTAATACAGCACCTGCACCACGTTGACCACCAGTAGGAGCCACACCAAAACCTGCTGCCCCTTTGATTGTTTGTCCACTACGATCAGCTACACCTTCTGCTATTCTACTACGAGGTATAGCACCTGATGCTTGTTGTACTCTACTCTTTAAATCTGGAAGATTACTAAACTTACCTAGCTTAAGATTCTCTAAATTAATAGCAGCCTTACGTAGTACATCCCCTTCTGCTTTCTGTATTTCTAGTCGCTGTATAGTTTTCTTAGCTTCTACCTTCTGAGCCTCTAACTGATTCGCTCTAGTTCTACTACCCAATGTAGGTTTACCAGTAGAACCTTTAAGAGTAGCTAGAATATTATCTATCTGGCCTACTTGTGATTTAGTTTTCGCAAGAGTTTTACCTAGATCATCTAAGGCTTGCTGTGTAGGTGCGCCCTTAGCTTCTATTTCTAATTCAGCTTGTACCTTAGCTTGTGCTTGAGCTACACTACGAACAGGAACGTCCCCTGCTGCATCTGCTACAGCACCAATAGCGGCTTCTGATTCATCTTTTAAATCAGTACCTTCATCAGCAGCTTTAGAACCAAACTTACTAGCAATCTTGCCTATGCCAGCACCTAAGCCAGAGCCTAGCAAACCACCAGCCATGATGTAAGCAACGCGAGAGTCTCCATACTGCTCATAGACAGGCTCAAGAGATCCTCCTAGTAAGCCTTGTACGCCACCTCTAGCAGCATACGTACCTACCTTAGATGCAAAGGTCAAAGGCTTAAGAGCAAAGGCAGGTAAGGTTACAGGGTCAGCTAAACCACCAGCTAACATACCAAGCACAGATGATGTAGGGTTCTGTTCAAACTGTACTCTTGAACGATACTCAGCTACTTGATCCTCAAACTCTTCTCTAGGATTTTTCTCTACTCCTACAAAGTCCTTGATGCCTCTAATACTAGAAGTAAAAGATCGTCCTGCTTGATCACCAAAAGTTTCAAATGCTCCATATTGCTGTCCTTCTTCTGCTTCCTTAGCAACTACAGCGTTAACCATTACTTCTCTTGGAGTACCATTAGGAAACTCCATAGTCCCTAACGTAGGGTGTTCATAAAAAATTGTCATGGACTACCTCAAGTTATGGGCCAACTGCTTCTGGACGATATCCAGCACTCATCCGTTCAATGTCATTCTCAGTAACACCTAACTTTCGTAGTCTCTCTTTAATTTTTAATAACTCTACAGCCTTAGCTTTTCTATCACCTGTGTCTCGTCTGGCTCCAGAAAACAAGTATGTATAAATATCCTTCATGTCGTCTTCTAATCTAACCAACTCAGCTTTTTTATCTACTGAACTATAATCAGCATCATCTGGATTGTTTGAGGATATTTCGGCTTCTAACTCAGCATCAAACTGATTAGCCGCTTGTTCAGCCGCGCCTCCACCCTCAGTTGGGCTAAGATTCTCAACAGTGCTATCCTCTTCATCATCCTCTACAGTACCTTTCTTGGCTAGATGCGCTCTTACTGCTACCATCCAATCTGCATAGGAAGCATGGGATGAACCCATTGTGGCATCATCTACTGTACCATCATAATTCTGTCGTACAGTGTGACTTATAGCAGGAGAACCTCCAAGTATATCTTTAGGATCAGAAACTGCTGCTTGTACTACAATATTACTTGTCTTACCTAGTTGCCTATCTTGCTCTAAGTTAGTTGCAGTAGTGTTAGCTGCCTCCATATCTCTAGCCTGAGCATGTAAAGCCATAGCCTGAGCATAGTCACCATTCATCATTAGTTGTTGAGCAGCCGCACGTAATCCAGCAGCAGTGGTTAAGTCTTGTCCTTGTAATCCTGACTGTACACTAGCAGCCTGTGCCATGTCAGGTGTCTGTAAACCAAAGGCTGAATTAATACCAGCACCTGCTAATTGTCCACCAGCAGCACCAACAGCAAAGTCAGCACTCATACGAGATGCGTTATCAACACCCTGCTGTACACGATTCTGTTGGATCACATTAGGATCCATACCAAATAAACTCATTACATCACTAGCCATAATCTTATTCCTTACAACCCAAAGTTATATCCGTTACGTCCATATCTTCTATACCCTGTACCATATCGGCTTGTAAAACTTCCATTGTTAAATCCCGAATTAGCAGCACCCATACCAGATCCATACCCACCATTCATTGGACTGCTCATGCCACTAAAACTACCTAGAGAACTACCTAGACCAGTTAACCCACCAGCCATAGACTGCCCTCTACGTGCTGTAAAGTCAGCAGCCTTACCATAACCACTCATGTAGTTACCCATAGCTGCATTGTTAGCTGCGGATTGTTGTGCGCCTAACTGACCACCAGCACCAATCATAGCCAGAGCATTATCATCCATAGCTTGCCCTTGACTAAACATACCTGTACCCATAGCAATGTCAGCAGCCCTTTGTTGTTGTGCTTGAGCAAATGCGTTGTTACGATCTACAGCATCTTGCTGTGCAAATGCTTGAGCAAACCCATAACCATCTGGACTTAGCATACCTGAGCCACTACCTGCACCTAGAGCCTCACCACTTACACGTAAGCCACCAGTACCTGAGCCAAACATACTCTCACCTAGACGCTGTGCTTCACCTTCTCTAACACCAGCACCTATATTACGCTGTCTATCGTACATCTGTGTTGCTAGATCATCGTAGCTACCACCAGCCCTATTAAGAGCAGAAGTACCTAGACCAAACATCTGTTCTTGCTGCGCTCGGTAACGAGGATCCATATCAAAGGATGCTTGTCCATCTTTAAAAGAAGCAGTACCTGCACCAGAGGTTACACCATATGGTTTATACTGACCTTCCTTAAATGCCCTATCTCCTGCTTGACGCATAGAGTCTTGAGCTTCACCTAGCTTACGCTGTGCTTGATAGCTCCCTAATAATCCTAACCCACCTGATACTAAACCTGCTAATCCAAACATTATGATGTCCTCTTCCAAATGTATACTACGATGTACGGCTGCATTATGTCATGTGTGTGGGCTGCACCACCACCTGTTGAATTAGATGTAAAGTATGAACCCTCATGCGTAACAGCATAATAAGGTGAAGTACCATTACCCCCTCCATGTCTTAAAGGTAGTCCATGAGTATGTGGAGGAATCTCATTAACACTCAAGGAGTGTGAGTCAGTTGTCGCACCACCTACGTCACCAGCAGTGTATCCACCACCAGCACCTAACATAACTCGACCAGCACCAAAGACTGCCCATACTCCTACACCAAGCAAAGTAGCAGGGTTAGTAGCCACTACTGATGTGTATACAGAACCTACAGGATAAGCGTGTGCATTAACCTGTGCTGCCGTAGGAACAGCCGCAGTAATAGCAGAAGTTGTATAAGCTGTTGTAGCTATCTGTGTACTGTTAGTAGATGCCGAAGCTGTTGGAGCCGTTGGCGTACCCGTTAATGCTGTATTGTTAGTGTTAGCTTTAGTAGCTACAGCCACAGCGATAGCATTATACTCATCGTCTATTTCTGTACCACGTACTCGTTTAGCTGCTGTACCTGAACTGAGTCCATCCTTCACAGCAAAGTTAGTTGACTTAGTATAATTACTCATTAGTTAGTCCTGCCTTGTTTAACATAAACGTCAAACTTTTGAATTGATAATTGATCACCATTAATGTAAGCCTCAAATCCTAATTGAATCACACTACCATGACCACCTACTGCAACCTTAATACGATCTGTTAAACCGCCACCTGTAAACTCTGCAATGTTATACTCAGCAACATCGTACTCAGATACATCACTTTGTTTAACTGTTCTATTATAGGATCTAGGTTGATCAGTGTAATCAGTACCTACCTTAACAACAAAGTTCTGACCACCTCCACCTATAACAGTCACACCTACAATCTTTAATATTTTATTAACTGTAGGCTGATCAAAGTCAAAGTAGTTTGTACTGTAGGCCATGTAGTAAGATGTTCCATTGTCTTGAAATCCACTATACTTAGCTATTCCATTAACTAACCCTAGATAGAGAGTACCATCAAAAGCAGATAGACCACTTAGTATATCAGTGTCCACCCACTTAGTTACTCGTAGTCCACCATTCTCTAGTCTACCTCTAGTATCAAAACAATAGATAAGTTTAGAACTAGGGAACAGTAATAAGTAGAAAGCATTAGCTGCTGAATAGATTGCAGTTACATTTTCAGTAGAGTATGTATTAATAATCTTTACTAGATCATCACGTATATTAACAGACAGGTCTGCTAAGGGGTTAGATTTCTCTTGTATGACACGATTCAAAGACCGTAACCCTGAGTTAGCTAGGAAGTAGATGTCGTCTCCTACGGCCTGTATGGACTTCTTAGACACACATCCTACATTCTCTAGTATCTCTATTACTTCTAGTTTAGTGGCATCAATAGTTAAATCATTGTTGTTAGTGTCACCAAGGATTACAATACATCGTTTACAGAATACAATGATGCGTCCGTTAAATCCAGCAACACTGACAATCTCGTCACCACCATTAGTCCATACTCTTCTTAGGTCTAAGGTTAAAGTAGACCCTCCATGAAATGCACCAGTAAGTAAATCAGACCCATACAATGTATACTTGTCTGTCGCTGTACCACCAGCCCATAGCCTACCAGAGGCAGAAGTTACAAAAGAGAACTGTAGGTTAGCGGATGTTGTTGCATGAGTTGTCACTGCAAAGTTAGAGTCTACTCTGAGCATGGCTTTACCAGCTTGTGCTAGGTATACAAACCCTCCTAGTGAAGCAGCTTGCCAATCATTATTAGTACCATGCCCTGTAGATATATCAGTGAGTGTGCCAAGACCTTTATATATTTTACCATTGCCCCAAGTAATATACCCAAGGTGTCCAGTAGAACCTACATAGTCGTGCATACCAACAAGAGAAGAAGATGTACCACCAGAAGTAGTCTGATACACATAACCTTTACGTGCGCCTAGTCTACCCTCAGAGTCTATGACGCAGTTATCTGCTTGTAATGCGTAGCCACTAGCTAAAGTAATGCTACTTTCCTGAGTGTTTAACCCATAAAATCCAGGGGCTGCAATGGAAGAACTAACTAATTGTTTCATACATTATACCATATAGTCTCTTCTGGATGCTTTGACGCATCTAATGCTATTGCGTTAGATAATGAGTTGTTAGCTGCCATGTATGCAGTGTTACCTGTCTGTCCATTATCTTCACCCCTCTCTTCTACAGCCTTAGCGTAGGCTAACAGAACGATAGGACGATGAGGACAAAGTATTCTATCTGACTCTGCTACTAGGTCTGCTGATCTCTGAACAACATTAAACCTAACTGTGTACACACCATCAGGCTTAGGGTATAGATCAACAAGCGTATCTCCATCAGTACCTACACCATTGAAAGAGTAGTAACTAGGAGAACCAGTGGCTGGAGAAGGAGTTAAGTATCTATCATTAAACCAATTGGCAGTCTGGTAATCAACATCACTTTGAGTTGTTGCGTTAACAACCCCTAGAACCTTGATGCTGTTCTGAGAACCATTTAGTTCGTAATTAAAAATACCATTAGTAGTAGTAACAGTTAGACTCTGACGTAAGGCAGACCAGTCCCATGCTTGTTCTACTTCTTGAATTGAATCATTAATGAAAGTAGATATAAGAGATGAATATTCATTCTCATTAATAGATTCTACTGTTCGCTCTCGTAGACGTACAAGAACTGAGTTGATTGCTGCTAAGTAATTCATAGGATTATACCATATTTCTGTTTAAAAGTCAAGAGGTTTATTTTCTTGCTACAATTGATTGACCGAAGTACATACCAACAACTGACATGATTGCATGAGGTAGCCACTCAGGAGTAACCATACCCTCTAGTGTTCTCCACTCTGTTACTGTTGTAGTGAAGTCAAAGAATAGAAGTTTAAATCCACTGGTTACTTCTACTGGTACTACTGTTGGTAGGTTTAAGATAGGAGCAATAAGAATAAACATTGCCATACCCATAAAGGACACCACTAGGAATCTACGTATCCATTGTGCATTAGGAGTATCGTAGCTACGTGCTGCTGCTACACTGTCCTCAGAGGCCGAGAATTGCTGCATGAGCATCTTTTGCTGGTCAGCCTTATCCTTCTGTGCCTGTGCCCACATCTTCATTACAGCGCCTCCTAGGACGCTTAACAGCAATGTGATAACTTCTATCGGCATACCAAACATTACTTCTTCTTCTTATGAGTTAGAGGTTTACTAGAAGGAGTATGCTTTGCACCTGTCATAACTCTACCTGACGTATGCTTGTGCGTCTTACCTTTGTACTCCTTACCATTTAGTAAGTAATGTTTAACACCTTTCATAATAACCTCACCATTTTTCCCTATTAGCCCAATATGCCGCAGACATTTTACCCTTAGCAATGTTCTTACCATGCCTAGCCTTGAATGACTTACGCTTGGCTTTCATCTTATCACTCTCACCAGCCTTGGGCTTACCTGCTGTACTAGCCCCTTGCTCACCAAAGCGAATAGTCTTAGTTACTCCACCTTCTTTAGCTACCACCACATGAGACTTCTTAGGATGGTTAGGTGTACGCTTAGGTTTGTTGTAGGCTGTTAGACCTAGCTTAGTTAGTTTAGCGTCTGGCATTAGAATGTACCCTCTTGAAAGTATAACCAACAAGCAAATGAACCTGCTCCAATGATCCACATTAACTTCTTAACAACCGACTTACCTACTGCAAGGTAGAAACGATCATACGCTTTCTGTGCAGCTAACTCAGCTATCTCATCTTTCTCTGATTCTGTCAATTTAGTATCACTCATATTTAATATTTGATGTACATAACTACGCCAAAGAAAGCAGCTAGGATAGTTACAAGGATTCCTACAACCTGCCCTGCTAATACCAAAGTATCTTTAATTTCCTTGGCCTGTGCTTTTTGTTTCTTAACATCTGCTTTTTGTTTCCTATGGAACTCATCTCTAAACTGACAATACTTATAGTATCCTTGAATAGACTGTTTGTTAAGCATAAACTCTAGTTCTTTCTCTTGCCTCTCTATTGCTTGCTTTGCTTGGTATGCACCTAGTACATCACCAGTACCAATAGCAGCTTTCTGTTGTATAGATTGACTTGCACTAAAGTATTTAGTTACAGCAGATCCAGCATCAGCAATCTCCTTACCATTGGATAATGTTTGCTTGATAACTGCAAAGGCAGCATTCGCAATAGCCAGTTCTGCTAACATACCCATACCCTCTTTGTATACTCTACGGGAATCCCGTATGGTTCTCTTGATGGTTGAACTACTAGGTACTCAGCATTAACCTTGTTGACAGATGGTTCAATAAGTAAACCCTGTCCTATAGGAGCAAGAGTAGGTGATACATGAACTGGGTATATCTCTAAAGGACTAGAGTTCATTATATACTCTCAATGTTTTTTACACAGAATGCTATCGTGGTTTTATCCTCAGTTTCTTTCTGAGCCGCATAGCCTAAAAGAGGACTCGTAACTAACGCATACTCTAACTCTTTAGCTACTACCAGTAACTCCACTCTACATTTCTTAAGAGTTGAATAACTAGATACCATTACAGGCATTGCAGGTTCTGTACTTACAGAGAGCATAGTAGCTACTACAAGAGCATACATTATTTTTTAGTCTTCTTTTTCTTTCCCTTCTTTGGTGGTGATACCATCTTAGTTCCGTATGCCATACTATTCTCCTAAGCTGCGGCTGCTGTGATAGCAGTCATATCTTCGGTAGTCCAGTAATCTTTAGCCAACATAAGAACCAAATGTTCCTTGTTACGTGCTACACAGTCTGCCCAATCTTCATCGGACATACCTTCTGGCTGACTGCCATTGATTAGTGCTACGGAATCACCACAAGCTGAGTAGTGTTGTGCGATTTGTTCTGCTGTTAATTCATCCATCTTTACTATCCTTCTTCTAGGGTTGTTAAACGTGCAGCAAGTGCTGCGTTTTGGGTTGATAATTCTTGTATTGCTTTGACCATTGACCAAAAGATTGGGTCAGTGTTAACTTGCTTCATTCCGTTTTCGTTTTCGGTAACTGCGTTAGGTAGAACTAATGCTAACTCTTGTGCTATCACGCCTGTTTGTAATCCCTCAGAATCACACGCAGTAAATCCTTCAACAGTTATTTCGTTATCTGTTTTAAAATTAAAGTTACGCACTTGAATAGCATCAATCTTTGCTAGACCATTAGGGCTATCAACAATATCTTTTTTAATTCGTTCATCTGATACTGTAGTCCATGATGATGAATTATTACCTTGATAACACGCACCACTTGAATTACCATAAATCCATACGGAAGAAGAGCCAACACCACTACTGCCTCTAGCTATCCATAGTGAGTAATTATTGCTGTCTGACGTGCCACCAGATTGATACCCAATGCAGACGTTTTCTGATCCTGTTGTAAAAGTCCTACCTGCTTGATACCCTACAAACGTATTGTTAGACCCTGTGGTAAGAGCATTACCAGCACCTCCAGCACCGACAGCCGTGTTGTAAGAACCTGTTGTAGATGACTGCATCGCTGCAACTCCTACTGCGGTATTAGAACCAGCCGTAGTGTTTGCGGTAAGGGCAAGACGACCTATAGCGGTATTGTTATCACCTGTAGTGTTAGCGTCCAAAGAATTATAACCTACCGCAGTGTTTTCTATACCTGTAGTGTTAGCCTCTAAAGCACTTAAACCAACGGCAGTGTTGCTAGCCCCTGTGGTGTTTAATGACAGAGCGTATGAACCAACTGCTATATTGTTAGAACCTGTGGTGTTGCTATATAAACCACTTCTTCCAACAGCAGTGTTTTCTGCCCCTGTAGTGTTATTACGCAGAGCAGACAAACCAACCGCAGTGCTGTTACTTGCTGTGGTGTTAGATGTTAAAGCACCCTCACCAACTGCTACGTTTGAAGCACCTGTGGTGTTTGCTACTAAAGCAATGTCACCAACTGCTGTATTGCTTGTACCTGTAGTGTTAGCATTTAAAGAAGCATAACCAAATGCTGTGTTTTTACTTGCTGTAGTGTTACTACCTAAAGAAGCTGTACCAACAGCAGTGTTGTTAGCACCTGTGGTGTTTGAGCCTAGTGCGTTAAGGCCGACAGCAGTGACATTAGATGCACTTATGTTTGCGTCTAGTGCGTTTTTCCCCACTGCTGTATTGCCTGTACCTGTAGTGTTAAACTTTAAAGAACGATAACCAACAGCAGTGTTATTATTTGCCGTAGTGTTACGAGCCAAAGCCTCATATCCAAAACCAGAATTGAAAGAACCTGTGGTGTTATCACTTAGAGAATCAAACCCAGAAGCAGTGTTGTCACCGCCAGTAGTGTTAGAGTCTAAAGCCTGTCTACCAACGGCAGTGTTGTTAGCGCCTGTCGTGTTTACAGTTAAAGTGTCTGCACCTAATGCAGTGTTGCTGACACCTGTAGTGTTAGAATATAAAGCAAAATAACCAACCCCAGTGTTATTATCACCCGTAGTAATTGTAGTGCCAGCTTCATCGCCAACTAAAGTATTCTTATTACCACCAGACACAATGCTATTACCAGCGTTAACACCAGCTACAAAGTTTGATGTACCTGCTGTGACACTGCTGATACCTGCTGTGGCTAGATTGCCTGTCATAGTGCCGCCAGCTTTGGGCAAGGCTGCTGCTGCGGTAGCTGTAGTAGAAGTAAGTACACCATCTCTGGTAGCAATGTCTACACCATCAAAGGTACTGTTGGTTGTCACGGCTCCAGTTAAGGCTCCACCAGCTTTGGGCAATGCAGCGTTAGCCGTAGCAGTTACTGTGTCTATCGTCCGTAGGTCTTCTACTGAATCTCTTGACTTACTCATAATCTATTCTCCTTCCAATGCTGTGAGTCGTGCAGCGAATGTTGCGTTTTGAGTTTCAAGAGCATCGTTCTTTGCTGATAATTCTTGTATTGCTTTAGTTAAAATGGGTATTAATTGGTCATGCTGTAGCTTTAAAGACTCTTCATTAGAAGTGTTAACAACATGATCGTCAGTCCATCCCATGCTTGTTTCTACAGCCTTAACTTCTTGAGCAATAAAACCAAGCTGCTTTTCTGTAGACTTCTTAGAATGGTCACGTTCACCATACTGTTCACTACCCCAAGCATGATAGTTATCTCTGTTGTCCCATACATAGGTCACTGGACGCAGCGCATTTACAAAAGATAAACCTGCGCTAGAAGGTAAAGTAGCAATGTCCGTCTTGTCCCTTTCATCGGAACCTACTGTCCAACTAACTTTTACAACGGCGTTAGAAGTGGCATTATTACCAACACATAAGTAGTTACTATCACTAGTGATGTTTAACATACCATCTGCGCCAGCAGCATAGCCAAGCAATGTGTTGTTGGTTGCTGCACCATTTCCACTTGCCAACGCTTCTTCGCCAATAGCCGTATTAAAGTTACCTGTAACTAAGTTAGTACCAGCAAACGCACCAAACCCACAATTATATTGACCTGTAGTTACATTATGTAAAGCAGACTTACCAAATGATGCGTTTCTTTGACCTGTGGTGTTAGCAATTGATGCCTCTCTACCAACTGCTGTGTTATTTGAGCCTGTACTGTTAGCATATAAAGCATAAAGTCCCATACCCGTATTATTAGAAGCAGTAGTGTTATTATTTAACGCTTGCCGACCTAAGCCACAATTTCCTGTACCTGTGGTATTAGCAGCTAAACACTGCTCACCGACAGCAGTATTTTCTGAAGCTGTAGTGTTAGCATATAAAGCAGACTTACCAAAAGCAGTGTTGTTAGCACCTGTGGTGTTAGCATTCATTGCAGAGCCACCAACGGCAGTATTAGATGCACCTGTAGTAGTAGCCCCTAAAGCGTTATAACCCATAGCAGTATTATCTGCTGCTGTAGTTGCCGATGTTAGAGCATAAATTCCAACAGCAACATTGGCTACGCCTGTAGTATTAGCATCTAAAGAATTCATACCTAAAGCTGTATTAGAATGACCTGTAGTGTTAGCTGCTAAAGAAGACTTACCAACGGCTGTGTTGTTATAGCCTGTAGTGTTAGCAAACATAGCTGAAAAACCTACACCTGTATTATCAAGTCCTGTGGTAGTAGACTTTAATGCTGTCGTACCAACTGCTGTGTTTTGATATGCTGTAGTGTTTTGGTGTAATGATTGGTATCCGACAGCTACGTTGTTTGAACCTGTAGTGTTATTTCTTAAAGCACCATTACCCGTAGCAGTGTTGTAACCACCTGTAGTATTTTCAAATAGTGCTATGTAGCCTAGCCCAGTATTGTAACCGCCTGTTGTATTGTCTATCAAAGCACTACTACCCATAGCAGTATTTTGCGTACCTGTAGTGTTAGCTTTTAAAGACTCATTACCAACTGCTGTGTTGTAGGATGCTGTAGTGTTAGCAATTAAAGAATTATAACCAACAGCAACATTGTTATCACCCGTAGTAATTGCTGTACCAGCATTGTCACCAATCAAAGTGTTATTATTACCACCAGAGGTAATAGAATCTCCTGCGTTAGAACCTGCAACGAAGTTTGATGTACCTAGAGTAACACTGGTAATACCTTTGGTAGCTATGTTACCTGTCATAGTGCCACCAGACTTAGGTAAAGCATTAGTCGCTAATACTCCGTCTGCTGCTACGTCACGACCATCTATAGTTGAGTTGGTAGTTACAGCACCAGTAAGTGCGCCACCAGCTTTTGGTAGCATTGCTGCAACCTCAGTATCTACATAGGACTCTTGAGCATACCGAGCATCTGATTGTGTTTTAGTGTAATGATCTGCTAAAGCAAATGTACCAAAGCTATGAATGAATACTACATCGTTTGCAGTTGCACCTATATCTAGTACGACTGTAGAACCATTAGTTGCTGTGTAGTCTCCTGTGTCTAGGCGTATTCCGTTTAGATAAACTTGTAGATAGCCAGCATCATAGACAGCATTGAAGCTAGTCTGGTTAGCTGTAGCTGTGTACTGTACTGAGTTTTCAGTACCATTAACAGATGATCCAGCATTGACCCAACCAGATCCATTGTACACTTTCATTGTACTTGAAGATGTATCAAACCATAAATCACCAGTGCTAGGTGAACTAGGGGCTGATGATTGTGAAACGTATTGACCTGTGAATGAAGCTAAGGATGATGCTGCATTGGATGCACTTGTACTGGCTTCTGAGGCTTTAGTTGTTGCTATAGTTTTCTGTGCAGTAGCTAGAGTTACCTGTTCAGTAGCTAGAGTAACCTGTGCTGCTCCGTTAGTTGTGGCTAATGCTGCTTGAGTAGAAGCTGTGGAAGCACTACCAGAAGCTGCTGTTGCAGAGTTGGAAGCGTTAGTTGCTGATGTAGCTGCTTCTGATGCCTTAGTGGTTGCCGTAGATGCTGAACCTGATGCTGCCGTAGCTGAGTTAGCTGCTGCTGTGGCTGAGTTAGCCGATGCAGTAGCTGAGTTAGCCGATGCAGTAGCTGAGTTAGCACTAGCTGTTGCACTGTTGGAAGCATTAGTAGCTGATGTAGCTGCTTCTGATGCTTTAGTTGTTGCTGTAGACGCACTTCCAGAAGCACCCGATGCACTGTTGGCAGAGGATGTTGCAGAGTTGGCACTCGCTGTAGCTGAGTTGGCTGAATTAGTTGCCTGATTACTAGCATTAGTAGCTGATGTACTAGCACCTGACGCAGAAGTAGAAGCTGCCGAGGCACTGTTGGCACTAGCTGTTGCAGAATTACCTGCCTCAGCAGCTTTCTCTGTTACTTCTGTAATTGTAGCATCGGTGTTAGAATCACCAGTACCACCTATGCCTCGATAGATTCCCATTCTTTATCTCCTACTTCTTTCTTGTTGAAACAATACCCTTGGCAATCTTGGAATAGTAAGCATCTTCTCTTTCCAATCTGCGTTTTTTCTTATCTGCTTCTTTCTTATCTGCGATTTTCTTAGCTGCGGCTTTCTTATCTGCGGCTTTCTTAGCTGCTGCTTTTTTATCAGCTAGTTTCTTTTCATATAACTTCCGTGATGCTGCTGCACCTGATGGAGAAGCATCTTTACGAACTTGTCCAGCACGTTTATTAGCTGATAGATCCGTAATCTTAGCTGCCTTATAAGGAGTGACAGTAACATTACTCTTAGGCTTATCAAGAGCAACGGCTTGCTTGTACATATCAGGGCCAGCTTTCTTCTTAGCTACCTTCTTAGCAGTACCAGCACTAGGACTACCTGTCAATGGAGTCTTACGCTTAACGGGCTTACCTTTCTGCTTAGTCTTCATTAACTGATTAAGTTTATATTGTAACTTACCAACTGTCTGCATAGACTTACCAGCTTTCTTAGCTGCTGCAATCTCTGCTTTTAATTTTTTCTTTTCTGCAAATTCGGACATGATCTTTCCTTTAATAAAAGAAAGGGGAACTCCCTAGAAGTCTAAGTAGTTCCCCTATGAGGACTAAATTAATAGTCTATGTATCTACCCAAGAAGGGCAATAGCGACTGCTGAAGTATCACGTAGTACACCAGTACCATAGATGGTATCACTGGTGAATAGATCAGCCAAGAACTCTTGCTTGTACTGAGTCTGTGAACGAACAGACATTTGCTCAACTAGGACAAAAGCATCCTTATGCTGGAGCATACCGATCTTGTTCGCACCATCAACTGGGCAGTTGTTACTGATGTAAACATCTACACCATACAAGTTACCAATCTTGCCATTGACAACAGTGTTGCCAGTTACAAAGTCAGAAGAGGTATAACGCTCAATACCCATAACTGTGTTACGAGCAGAAGGTGGAAGGATCAATGAACGTCCGTCCATAGGGACATCAGCATCATCTAACAATTGAATTAGGTTACGGAAACCAGCATCATTAAATGCCTGAGCCGCACCAGTGTAGTCTGATAGAGTACCATCAGCAGCGATCTCTTGAGCCTTAGCCCAGTTAGATCCGTTACCACCTTGAGTAGATTGACCTAACAAGAAGATATCGTCTTCAACTTTCTTAGCTAAAGCATAACCAGCATCACCAGTATAGAACTTACGCATAGAAGCCTGAGCTTGAATGTCGGTAATATCTTCGATCATGCGAGAGTATTCAAAGTGCTTGTTTACAGATAGAGTTAGCTTAGTAGCAGTCTCGTTCTGAATTGTAACTGCTGTGTTTGCAGCCTTAGCAGTAGCAACACCACGGGTAGGCTTAGGGATATGAATCGTATCACCTTTCTTACCTGTCATTGGCATCTTGTTTACTAGGTTTGCAATAACCAATTCCTTCTTATAAGCAGCAATGATTTCATCACTCCAAATCTCAGGGATAAAGTTAGCAGCAGTTGTGTTGTTGGTGTTACCGCCCATTGCGGGATAGACTGAAGTAGCCATTATATATATTTCCTAAAGTATAAAGTTATCGAACTCTACCTTCTTCATATGCTTTCATGATAATATCATTGTTAGCGAGGTAGCGTTCTGGTTCGTACTGCATCATATGTAGTAATTCTGTCCGTTTAAGGAACTTCTTAGTAGTCTCACCAGAACCTCTTGCTGAACCATTACTACCACTCTTAAGAGAACGCTTACGATCTCCTTCGGCAGCAGCAGTAGACTGTGCAATTAATTCCTGTTGTTCTTTCCATGTAGTAAACAGATCGTCAGCAGCGTCAAAGTTAAACTCTGCATCTGCCTTCTGTAACTTTTTAGTCCGAGCCTGAGACTTACCCACCCACTCTTGGAAGCCAGTATCATTTACTATATCCATCGCATCTGGATGGGTTGCAAAGATCCTGTCACGGGATTCCATTCGTTCTAGCTTTTTGGTAGCTTCATGTGCTGCTTTCAAAGCTGGATGGTTTGCTAATTTCTTATCAAAGGTAGCATTAGGATTCTCTAAAAAATCCAGATCACTAACTTCTTCCTCTACGGGTTCTTTAGTGGCTGACTTATTTACAATATAATCATCTACCAGCTTTCTCAACTCACCTACTTCGTTACCCTGACGACCTGCCATTTTCTCGGCTTCTTGGTGCATTCGGACTAACTCGGCAGCAGACTTCCCTTTGTACTTATCAGGTATATCATCATCGTCAGTTTGTTCTACATCCGTAGAATCTGACTCAAGAGATTCCGTTAGGGTTTGGTATTCTTCACCATCTGCTAGTTGAGGTTCTTGGTTGCCATCTAAAAATTCTGCCATTTGTTGCTCCGTACTTTATAGTATTATGGAATTATATTTAATGAGGTTACTTCAATAAGAAGACTCATGAGGTACTGCGTTCTATCTCAATCTGTTTTTGGCGTTGCTTTGCCCATTTGATTGTAGCCCCTGCAAAGTCTCCTGAGTGGGGATCTAACTTACTAATAGGTGCAGCTAGTTGTCGATTAGATAGACTGTTACATTTAGAGCATACGCTTTCCCGACTATCAGAGTGACAAGCGGAGTGTAAAAACTTCTCTTCAATGTAACTACATTCACTACATTTGAAATCATAAACGCGAATCATTTACGAAATCCTCATAAGAGTTTTTGATACCATCTTCAAAACTTAATAGTTTTCCAATGATGTCTAATTGCCCTTGTCTGTAGTGTAATTCTTTTTCAGTTCTACAAGTGACTAGATCACGGAGAGACTCCTCCGATTGTGTAAAGTCTTCTAGTAGAAACTTCCATCCTTCTAGTTGGAATATATCAATCAATGATTCATAATATCTTTCTAGTTCTGGATCTGTATTTGTTGACATTGCGTTTTCCTTGTGTTAGGGCGCGTTGGTAGTGCTTGGAATATAACACAAAAAGTATTATAAGTCAAGAGTTATTTTAGTTATCTTGCATCTGTTTATTAACGATTGCTTCTTTACTTTCAATCTCTCGTTCCTTCAATACTAACTCAGCAACTTTAGCGCGTTGAAGGAACTCTTTCTCGTCAGCATCACCTTCATTAATATTAGTAGTAAGAACTTTCAAGCGATCAGTCTCAGCTTCCATTGGAAGTAGTTCAGTCTCAGTATTAACCTTAGCCACCCTAGCTTCTGATTCCATAGCTTGTCCTTGCAACACTGCAATGTATGCTTTCTTCTGATCGTTGTCGATCTGTGCTGCTTCTTGAGCCATTGGATCTGGCTGACTAGCTTCTGATAGTTTAGCAATTAGAGTCTCACGATTAGCAAGATTCATATTATCAACCACTGACTTAACCAACTCAGGATACATTGGAGTATCAGGAGACATAGTTTGTAGTAGTTGTACTAGCTGAGAAACCTCGTACTCACGGGCAATAACACCTAGAGAACTAGAAGGAACAAACTTAAAGTCACCTGTTGGGAACTTGTCAGGGTGATACTGCATGTAACGCCACGCACTCTGCTGTACAAACGGAATGAGGAAGCACTCTTGGAAGTTAATCAAGGTACGCTTGTGACGCTTGATGATAGCACCTAGGCCCATAGAGACTGCACCAGCAGCAGCTTGACCATTGACTACACCAGCCATGCCAACACTATCTACAGCACCTGTAGCGTTCTGAACCATACGTTGAAGATGATCTGCTTGGCTAAAGGTAATATTATCTACGTTACCAAAGTGCATTGGCTTAAGAATTTCATCTGGATTGCCATTCGTGAGAATAGTTTTTCCTGGCCTTACTTCCATCTTAGCCCCACGAGGCATCCTAGAAGCGTCCATAGCCATCATTGGGTGGACAGTTAAGGCTAGAGCATCAATACGCGCACGTAACTCTGTGTCGAGTGCTTTCTGGCTGTTGTATCCCTTCTCACAAACACCTCGTCCCCAGAAACGACTAGGCACTACATCCCAAGGGAATGCAACTACAGGACGATCCTGCATCATGTAAGGGTTTTCTTCTAGCTTAAGTATGTTTGCACCATTAGCTATGACTGCAACAACCTCAACATAGTTCGACCCATTCTCTGTCATGGTTTCAGATAGAGAAACTTCCTCTTCATCCTCATCGTACAGGTAGGCTTCTAGCATTGAGCGAGGGATTAGACCATAGTATTTAGTTAGACGTACTCGGTCTTCATCGTAGTCATCAATATCATCTTGAGCCTCTAGGAATGAATGAGTGCTGCTTTCCATAATCTCAACATCTTCATACACCCCCTCTTCAATCAACTGTTGTACTTGGTGCATCGGAACATATTCATCAATCGCTACACCCAATGCCTCTTCAATAGAGGATGCTGTAGGATCTATCAAGAAGTTCTGTGGTAGTACAGGGCGTACAGTACAAGAGACTTCTTTAGTCTCAATAACACCAAAGGTGGCTACCTGACCATCCATAGCTGGCTGTGTAGAGGGAACCCTACGTGTCTTTTCTTGTACAACTATCTCACCAATGCCTGTACCAAACACAGCAGCGTTAACAATACACTCAGATATAGCTTGTCGTGTCTTGTTAAGTGAATACTCTTCTGTTAGCTGCTTACGTAGGTACTCAACGTCACCACGCTCTTGATCATCTACATCATCACGTATGTCAAAGAACTGACCACGACCAAACGTAGCTTCTTCTACCTCAGCAACACTGCTTTCAACAGCTTGCTGTAGGGCAGGACTGATTAAACGGGAGCGTTCACTCTGCCGTAAGGAATCCTCACCAGCCCAGATACCACGCCATAGGCGATTGTATTCATCAAACCTTTGCTCGTAGTTAGATTCAAAGTGATCACGCCAACCATCACACTTCTCCATGATCCAATCTTCGGCAGTCTCTTCAAGTAGTGTTTCTTCTTCATATGACATAATTAATATCCTGCAATAGCATCCATAAATTCATATTCATCTTCTTCGTAATCATACGCATAACTAATCTTAGCTAACTGATCAATATATGCCAGCGAGTCTATTAAATCATCGTGTACTAAGTGGTTAGGAAACTGGAATAGCTGGTCTAAGAACTCTGTATTCCACTCACCTTCGTTTAAAGTTATCTGACCATGCTCAAATCTGCCCTGTAAGGCCCATATGATGCGGTCAGTCTTCCGTTTATTACCATGAGTTAACTCTTCTACCCTAAAGAAGAACTGTTCTTGCTTCATTCTGTCTGTTAGGTAGGGATATACAGCGTTCTTCAACGCTCCTTTCTCTACACCTACAGCAATAGGCTGGTAATCTCGTACAGCTTGGAAGATTTTGTCGGCAGTCTTCTTAACATCCCATCGACCATAGATAACATTATCAACCCACCACCCGTCTGGCCCTGCTTTGACAACAGATATGGACGTTGTGTCCAGTTTCTTTTGTTTAGACGTAGTAGCTTTCTCAATATCAGCAAAACCTGCAAGGTCAACAGAGATATAGTAGTCACCCTCATCAGGTTCCTCCGTATCAAACGCAATCCAGTCTTCACTGAATATTGCCCCCCCTGCTGCCTCAAAGGATGCCAGAAATTCCTGACGAAATGCGAATGAAGACATACTACCTTTAGCTGCTTCAATCTCTTCTGGGTCTAGTAAGTTATTATCATAAGACGTAAAGTGCCAACTCTCGAAAGTAGGATCATCTCCTTGCCCGTGGCGGTATAAATCATAGAAATGGTTACGACCCATAGGAGTACCTATGAATATAGCACGACCTTTTTGGTCAGCCAGTGCTGGACGTAGTATCTGTTCCCATACTTCGGGCTTCATGTCAGCGTATTCATCCATAACAAGGAACTTCAAGCTAACACCACGCATAGTCTCTGGTCTGTCAGCACCCTTGAGTGCAATCGTAGTACCATTGACTAGCTTAATCTGTAAGTTGTTTATGTGGCTGCTCTTGATAACAGTATGGCCTAACTCCATTAGAGTCTCCCACATGATATCCCTTGCTTGGCCCTGAGTAGGGGCAACATAAAACACATGTCCCTTAGTTGCCTGTAAGCCCTCTATGATCAAGGCCCACGCTGCCAACCTACTCTTGCCACAACGTCTTCCTGCTGCAACTACTTTGAATCGAACAGGATCATTGAAGACCTCTTGCTGCCATTTAAGTAGTTCAACTTTAAGATCGGTCATTTAAACAAATATATTCTTAAAGTCTTCAAACCAACCCTTACCTACTCGTAGTTGCTGTCCATCTTGTAGATTCCTACCCATTGCTCCACGGGTAATCTCTACTTCGGGATTTAACTCTTGTAACTCGTCAAGTGTCATTCCATTCTCATAAGCTATGTGACCAGCAAAACGATTCTGTCCAACTGTATCAAAGTCTTTAGTAGGAGTTACGGAAGAACTATCATCACTTAATTCTTTAACTCTTAGCTGCTGACCTACCTTCATCTCTGTCCCTTGAGATCCACGGGTAATCTCTTGGTCAGGGTTCAATGCTTGTAGTTGCTCAAGCGTAAGATTATTATCTTTTGCTATTTGATAAGCAAATCGGTTAGGGCCAATCTCATCAAAGTCACCACCTTGATTACTGAATAGGCTCATAGCCATATCATAAAAACTATTAGTTTCTTCTGGGACTATTTCAGTTTCTATTTTCTGCTCAGTAACTGGCTTTTGCTGTTGTGCTACTTGAGCAGACTCAGTTAGGTTTCTAGCTACTGCATCAGAATACTTTGTACCAGAAGTACCAAAAGCATCCTTTTCTGATTTAGTATAACCAGATCGCATCCACTTACTAGCACCTCCTGCTCCTTGGTTATGAGCATAGCCTAGAACTGATAGCTGTTCTTGTGGGGATAGATCAGTATACTTATTAGTATCACCTTTAGTCTTACTCTTCATGTAACCATGATTAGCTTTGGTGTATGCTCTGATTGCTTTTTCTTGTATAGCAGGATCAGCACGAAAGGCTGCACGACCAGCAGGAGTATTCTGCGCCCACAAAGGATGTTTCTTTGTATCCTCTCCAAACCCCAAGATCCTCGCTGCATCTTGTTTAGCAAGGTAACTCATCTGATACTTACCATCGTAGTGATTATTGGCTCCACCTATAGCTGCATAGGGATCCTTCTCACCACCACTCTCTATGAAAGCAACAGAGTCAAAATAGGTCTGTAAATCTAACTCATCAAACATCCTCATACTCTCCTTCATAGGTATCATCATTGCCTGAGTTGCCAACGATTGTAGTGTCACCACCAACACCAGTGATAGTAATAGAGACTGCATTCCTACCTCCAGTGTCATTCTTCTTATCAAAATAAGAGATAGGCAACACTCTATCCATGCACATCTTTAGTGCTGCTGATTGAACAGGATGACCATCTTCTAATGCTATTTCAATAACCTTAGAGATAACCTTATCACCACTCGTAGCTAACAACCTAGCCTTGAGTTCATTGATTCTAGCAGCATCCCCTTTAGGTCTACCGATAGCATTTCTGTTCCCTTTCTTCTTGGCTGCTATGTCTGCTTTACGGGGACGACCACGCTTCGCTTTAACAACAACCTTTGGATCAACAATCATTTATTATCCTTAGATCATATGAACTACTACTTAGTTCTATATAGCCTTTGAACAGAGTCATTGTTCTTGTCGATTATAATTATAAGGATTATAGATCACAATGCTTTGTTTCTGTTCTGTCCTATATAGTCAGAGGACTATAGCATACTTTCAAGCAAAAGTCAAGAGTTATTTTAGTTATCTACTAAGGACTACATTGGCGGAACTCACATGCTTTACATGCCCTCCGCAGCCCTCCTTTATTCACTCCCCAGATCACATTACTTAATGCTTATTAATCATAGTCTTAGTGATAGTATTTAATTAGTCAGATTAGCCCTTTTTAGTATCTAAGCAGGTACCGCTACTATAATGCAAACTGATAAAACCCCCCCGTGGCTCCAGAGGACTGTATCACTTTTATCACATTGATCTGATCAAACCTGCAAAGATGCAACTCAGTCTGTGTAGTCGGCAAAGTCAGCAAAGAGAATGCCTAAGTAGGTACCCTAGTATCATATTTTAGAGGCTCCCCTATCATTATTATCATCTGACAATCTTAGCAGTCTGGAACAGGTATCATATTTACCGACTACATAATGGTGGTATCAGTTCTATCATATTTATATTGAGGTGGTGTCGCGTATTGGTAGGCAGTGGTCGCATATACGACAATGGCAGCGATCTGGTTTGCTATACTAGCTATGTTGCTTCGGCAGCCCGCTCTTTAAAAATTTGAATGCAGGTCAGTTCCAAGGGATAAATCCGTCTGTTTTTCGGCTTAGTCTCAAAAGGGAAGAGTGCCTGCCAGTAAAGAGTATAAAAAGTTTCCTAGGGAAATCATTCTTAGGATAGAAAATCAATTGACCTTATAGGTAGAATAATTATGAATGCTTTAAACTTTAAAACTGAAATGAAAAAAATTGGTACCGCGCTAAACGAGCAAGGTATTAAGATTGACGCGACTAATGACAGTCGTCGATTGTTTGTTGTTAAACTTCAGGATTCAGGTATCAACTTGGATAGTGTCGAAATGGCAGACAAGCTTAAAAAGCAGATCAAAGAAGTATATAAAAACGGATCTGGTAAGAACGCGGATGAGCAAGAAAAGAAGTCTATCCAAGCTATTCGTCAAGCGATATCATGCTTCAAGAAGTCTCGCAATGTAAAGAGCGAAGAGTTTCCCAAGGGTAAAATGATTAGCCCGAACGAGTATGATACTTATGCCGAATGGCGCAAGGAAGTTTACAACGAAGCACCACCAACCAAGTTAGAACAGATCAACAAATGGCTGGACGCAAACGAGCCAGAGATCACAATAGCAGATTTGGAAGCGTTGATACTTGAACGCAACCCATTAAGAAGCCAGAAGGTAGCGGCTTAATCAAACTCCCTAGGGACTAGAAATAGTTTCCTAGGGAAATCTTTTTTGAGAGGTATATCATGTTTATAAATAACAATGGCCATGACCCAGATGAGGGTAATGCACAATTAGTTTTACTAGACAATGGCGAAATTATCGCGGTTTATTCTAGTTGGAAATTTGCTTATATAGATTTACAAACACTTGATAATTATGATTATACAGGTCGATATAAAATCAAGCGAGCATGTGCAATCTAAGCCCTTCGGGGCTTTTTGTTCCTAAAGAATTTTTTTCTTGTTTCAAATTTTTGTTTGTTGATGCAGCAAATATGCAAAGGATATTATTATGAGTATTAAAAGTAAAAGTAAAATGACAGTTGAAGTATTATGTTTCGATAATTGTGCTGGACAGTTTATGCGTATTCCTTGGAATGCGTTTGGTATTTATGATTGGTATTCTATGGATCCTGTAGGATCATGGAAATTAATTACTGATGTGTTACATCTCGCAGAATTAGAAGCGTATTGGTATGATGCAAAGGGAGGGTATTAATATGACTAAGTTATCTAGGATCCCAAGACGTAACATCGTCAGGATATGTAAGCAGTCTGATAATGATCTGAAGAAAGTTCACAAGTGGATGATTGTTTGGGGCATGATGTCTATGCTCCAATACTCTACCGAAGAGATTAATGATTGGATGATACTTAATAGATTCCAACGGAGGTATTTGTAATGAAGTTCAAAGGTATTGTTGATGAGTATGAAGCGCGAGTAATGCCATTCATGGACATGGACGGAGTAGAAACGCCCAAGAATATGGATGAGTTACTTGCTATGGCGAGTCGTATGAGTGAGGAAGATGAGGCCCACTTCATGGCTGGTGTTATATGCACATGGAATTTATGCAGCACCATGATAGATGGTTTAGATGTGGAGGATTACGAATGAGTACACAATATTATTTTACTAAAGAGCAGTTCTTTAGTAAGCATGCGCCTGACTTTAACTTTGAGTTAGATGCAGATGAGTTGATTGCAAGAGCAATTGCTAGAGGGTTCATCAAGTGTTCAACTGGTGACTGGTATTTTTATACGGAGGTTGAGGGAGAATGAAAGCATTCAAGATAATGAAGGTTAGTGATCAGGATAATTCATGGAAGACTTTGTTTCATGGTGTTGATGGTGATCGTAATATACAATGTGATCGTTGGATCGGTGCCAGTAATGATTGGGTTCGTGATGGATCTGGTGGTACATACTACGAGTCTGGCTGGCATGTGTTGCCTAGCTATGCTGGTGCTATGAAGTACATGGAAAACTTCAGTGACCCAACAGATAAGTATATTGTTGAGTGTGAGGTAAAAAACTATCGCAAGAAAGCACACGCTCGTAGTGAGGTGTTCTTAGCAGATACAATTAAATTAGGTAAGGAGGCAGTACCATGTTAGTATTTCCATACAAAAGTAAGCGCGTATTAAAAGAGAGTGTTGGATATCCTCTGAAGTACATAGAGACTAGCTTGTTCGGCAATGAGTACATCGAGAATGGTGATCTTGTAGGTGCTAACCGACCTCACATCACGGGCATTGGCAGGGAGTTCTTTGCCAAGGTGACGATGCAAGATGGTATCATTGCTAAAGTTTCCTAGG
>Ga0208134_1000221_pt1 | contig 36600 bp, 42 predicted proteins | sample VirMetDEL_Mar_31_FD_184515 | JGI IMG/M metagenome (GOLD analysis project Ga0208134, IMG submission 184515) | Aqueous microbial communities from the Delaware River and Bay under freshwater to marine salinity gradient to study organic matter... | ecosystem: Environmental > Aquatic > Marine >...
TCTCCACAAAGACTTCGATTTAGTTGTTGTTGGGTGTACCCTTAAGGCCACCACGTCCACGCCCTGAGTTACCCTGACCTGAGTTGTCTGAGTTCTCTGCGTTGTTACGCCCACCACTACGGCCAGGTGCCGCTTGGTCACCATTTCCATGACCGTTGTTACCCTTAGGTCCACCACGTGGGGTGTCATTGTCGGGTGTATTCGGTTTATCAGGTGTACTGGGTGGGCTAGAAGGTGGCGTAGGGCCACTGGGAGGGGTGCTAGGAGGCGAAGTCGGGGTGCTAGGTACCCGAGGTACCACACGTGGGGACTGATCGTCTGTATCAAGCTCGTTGAACACGACAGCAGCATATGGGGCAGGTGCAGACGGTAGGCAATTCTCTGCCATCTCACTAGGTTCACCCCACTTGTCCCATGCAATAGCCTCACGGTCACAGACCAGAGTGTTGGGTTGACCACAGGCAGCAAGAGCCACACCCATAGCGGCAGTCATCATAAGTTTCTTCATGTGTTGTCCTTTCATAAACATCAGGGTGTTGAGTATGAGGTCAGTCATGTCAGCACCTCACAAGTAAAGCGGGACACACCATCAGTCATGTAGCTGTTGTAATCCCGCAGGTTTAAGCAATCAGTCAGCGACAAGGCATAGTCCACGATGTAGGTATGCCCAAGGTAATACTGGATCAGATCATACATCTCACACCTCATCTTCATCATAGGTTTCAATCCACTCATCAATCCAGCCTTCAACGACAGCCCAATGTTCACGGGTTTCATCCATCGTCATGCCTTCAATCGTCACTTCTTCAAATATCGTATTCATCTTCACACCTCACTTTCATATACAGGGCGACGCAACGCCCCATCAACATACCATACTTCGTAGCCCACCATCTGACCACGACGGATCACATTGTGCAGCTTGATAGCAGACACCATCACGTTGTTAGCCATACCACGGGCAGAGCATACCTTCAGCGCTGCGCTAAGCGCACCCTTCTTTGTCACGAATAGTGCTTTCTCTTTGTAAACTTTTGTCATCTTCTTATACCTCATCCCATCTTGGTTCAAATTCTGCGCGTCAATTAGTATGGTAAACCCATGACATAGCACCGTACAATATCCTTGCGAGACATTCCAAGGTTTACACGCAGGAAGTTAAACCCAAAAGTTAAATCGTATATCATCCCCATCTTCAACATAATCTTTCCCTTCATTTGCTAAGAATTGGACACACTAAAGCCCACCGCAAGTTTAATCCTACGGTGAGCTTGATCTGTTCAATCGCTATCGCTTGTGCTTATTCAGCTTCAATCATCAGCGGGGCCATCATCTTGTGCGCAGCTTGCAATGCATGGATGTATGCAATAACTTCGGCAGGGTTCTTGTGAGACTTCACAAACTTGGCAGCGGCGTCAATCGGGTTGAAAGCAGGTTTGTCAACATCACCCTTCATGGTCTTACGGAACGTGGCATGGCGAAGTGACAAACCTTTTTCTACTACAGTCGCAAGGCGAGTCAATGCATCAGCATCAGCTTCGCAGCCTTTTATCGTGATCTTGTATTCGCCCGTTTCTTTGTTCTTGTGCAGCTTTGCATCAGGGTAAACTTCACCCACGACCACACGGATTGCACCACTCGCATTGGTATCGTTCTTCTCTTTTTCAGCACGATACATCGCCTTGGAAAGAACTGTGGTATCGCGTGATTTTACTACCGAAAGCACCATATCTTGCAGATTGCTTGCAGCCTTTACACCATTGCCAAGGTTACGGAAGAAATTGCCGGACACAGTTTCGATGTTGTTCACAGTTGTAGTTGTCATTTTATTCACCTTTCAAAGTATAGCCCTAATCGGCTTTCCTACGGAATGCAGGTCTAAATAGTAGGGCCATAGGCGCTACCCCGCACCCTACTATTCAATCTATATTCCTATAAATGCCAAGCCTTTACCCCGTCCAGATCATACTGTTTGCAATGTCTTACAACCTAAAGCTGCATTGCACCCCGTGATCTAGTCGACCCTTTCCGCTTTGCGGTGGATAATCGCCAGCCCTATGCGCAGTCTTTAGTCACGTTCACATAGGTTTAATCTGACAAACACCCGACTAGGGGCTATTTGCTTGGTCTTAATCCCCGTGGGGAATCCCTGTCTGCCCACAAGTGAATGCATCAAGGATCATTTCGGCGCTATCCACGAAATGGCTTAGGGTTTAGTGCCTGCCACAATATACGCCATCCCTTAATGGCCACGCCCTAAACTTGCGCGATGTGGTCCCAATCTTCTCGCCATATGTTGCACCGATTAAAATGCTAGGCGGTCCCGATTAAGGCTATAATAAATAACGTTTCGTTCTCCCCTATAACCTAGGGATCAGGTGCAAGAGGTTCAAGGGGCAGAGGTGAAAAAAGTTTTGCACCAACATTGCCGAGGCTTTCCCGCTCTTGCCTAATAGAGATAGGGGTTATCCCTAGGGCTTCAAGGGCACTGTAACAATTATCACGAACCTGTGATCTACTGTAACATTTACCTAGTTGAGAATCGTTCGCAAGTACCGTCTTTGATTAGGAATAGATTGCGCCCGCGCATGACGCGACGCGTGATAGAACGACAATAGAGGTGTTCAAGGTGTTGAAACATATTGTGATTCGCCTTAAAGATGAAAGCTGTTTGTTTTCAACAAGTTAGCCGACTATGACTAGTGGCGACCTGTGCCCTACTAAAACCAGAGTTGGCCTTGTACGGGCCTATTTGAGGGGTCTCTGTTGAATTCACGTTTTGTTCTGGCATTGTGTATACCGATGTATACTGAACTAGGTCAGGATGTATGACATAAGTTGTGCATCAACCTCGAAGTGTTATAGTATAACACACAACACGGTATACAGTGGTATACATTGCCCCTAATGATAGTCTATTGGCTAGAACATTGTGCAATATCAAGGGGTTAGCCTTGGTTTGCATGGTCATGGTGGTAATTGGAGTGACCAACTCACGTTGTGCGTATAATGGAGTGCATGGGCCACCCCGCCCCCCTACGTTATTTATATACACCCACTGCCAGCGGGGGGTATTTTACGTTTTGTTAAGTACATTGTGAACAGTTACCCCTATGGCTAAGTACCTGTAGGGTATGCATTGTGCTTATGTTATGTAAATAGGATTAACATAGGGTATACTGGTATCGCACTAAAGTGACAGGTCTCTATAAGGACTATAGGGTGGTGTCACAATAAGGATAAAGCTTAACCAGTTGGTTGAATATAGGAGTTGTTAGCTTGTTATGACAAGACAGAGAAATAAATGCTTATGTAGTGAAGATAGTTCTTGACAAATATACAGATCGGGGTATAATAGTATATACTATAAGTATAAGACTAAGAGTACTTACTAAAGGATCATACTCTTCCTCTTATACTCTTCCCTAATACTTAAGGTATATACTTTAAGTAAGAGAGGCTGAAGAGAACAAACCTTAGATGTCGTTATAAAAGACATTGACAAACGAAACCTTAGGAGTATAACTAGAGAGATTATGTCGTATTACAAAAGTGAACATGTACTCGAAGAGTTTTATAAGAACTTACTTGACTACGAAGACCCCTCAAGGATTCATATCCCTAGGTCTGATGTCTTCTACGTAAGAGAGGCCATACGACAACGAACAGGGGAAACGTATACCCTGGACCATGTCGAAAGAGCAATGCTGTTGGAGGGTCACCTGGAACCAGGGGACTGCTTTGAACCAAACCGTAAGAGACCAGGGATAGATTCAGATGAGTAGTGGACAGGGTAGTACGAAGATTGTCGTTCCTAAGATTACGATGGATCGCATTATCATGCATTGGTCAGCAGGTAACGGTAAGGTTAGTGATCTTGAGAAGAAACACTACCACTTCATTGTCGCTGCTGATGGAACTGTCGTTCCCGGGACTAACCCGGTTGAAGCGAACATACCTCCCCTGAAGTCTGGTTCATACGCTGCTCACACATGGAAGCTCAACAGTAACTCTATCGGTGTAGCTGTAAGTGCTATGGCAGGGGCTACAGAGCGTCCTTGGTCCCCTGGTAGGTCACCTATCACCAAAGATCAAGTTGAGGCTCTAGCTAGCCTTGTAGCGTCTCTCAGCATCATGTACGGCGTTAAGGTTACCCCCGAGACTGTCCTCACCCACGCTGAGGTACAACCAACACTAGGAATCACGCAACGAGCTAAGTGGGATATCACTTGGCTTCCAGGAATGAAGAAGCCTCAGGACCCCGTTGAAGTGGGAAACATCCTCCGAGCAAAGATTATAAAAGAGCTACGTTAATGGACGAACAACTAGAGCGGAGGGTCGAACGCCTAGAGCAAGAACAGGACAAATTGGGACATTCACTTAACCAACTAAACACAACGCTAGCCCTTCTGAATCAGACGGTATCAACGATGGCTGCTAACGAAGAGAAGAAGAAGCAGATGCTAGACAAAGGTATACTTTTTGTTATTGGTGGATTCATAGCTGCGTTTATAGCTTGGATCGTTCGGGGTGGTCTTGGACAATGAAACCTATGTATACAAGATGGTTGTCGTTCCTAACTGGGATGGCTTTCTCGCTTTTACTAACCGCTTCGTATCTCCCTGTGTGGACTGTTAAGCCTTACACTAAGGTCGAGGTACTCGAAGAGACATGGACTGACATGGGCTTGATTGTAAGAGCTGTGTTCACTAAGAACGACCAGTGTAAACTAATAGACTTCTCTGTAGTTGCTTTCACCGATGGTATCCCTCGGTACGTGCAGTTCGAAGACCTTGATGGTGTGCCAGAGAATCACGATAGAGAAGCTGGGAGACAGGGGCTAAACATACTCGTAGTAGCAGACCCTGCCCAGCAAGACTTCATTGAACTGAGAACCAGACACAAGTGTGTTACTGGTGACGTAGGTCAAGGCACAATAGTAACAAAGGTCTTTAGTAGACATGACACCAACTAAGAAGAAGACAGGCTCTACGGAGTCTGCATGGCTACTCCTAGCCCTTATGGGTTGGGTTATATTCCAGGAGAACACAGGACTTGTCGAAGTTATTATATGGCCTTTCATTACATACGCTTCGGTTGCCTTTGGCCTTAAGCGCGTTGATCTTTCTGACAAGCTGTGGGGGTCTAAACCCTCTTAGTCTCCTCACCGGAGGCGGACCTAACGTAGCTGCTAACGTACAAGCTGGTGCAGAGAACAACCAAGGAATTAACATCAAGACTGGAGCGCCCAGTGTCTCCCTTAGACCTAACGCTAGGGTAGAGACAGTAGACCAATCAACAACTAATAATACGAGCGTAGACCCATGGCTAATATTACTCCTGATTCTGGGCTGGTTACTGCCCTCACCCAACGAAATGTCGAGGTGGTTGATGTCCCTGTTCAAGTGGAAGTAGAAAACACAGCAGACGACGAGTACCTACTAGCACCAGCACAAGACTGGTTCGAAGACATAATGGAGCAGTGTGTTCCTGGAAGTGTTGTAATCCTCATCGTCCTTGTACTCTGCGCTAACCCAATCTTTAAGACACTTAACAACTGGATCACAAGGAATAAGTAATGGCTAAGGACCCAAGACTAGAACGGGCGGGTGTATCTGGTTTCAACAAACCTAAGCGTACCCCTGGGCACCCTAAGAAGTCCCATGTTGTTGTCGCTAAAGAAGGTGACAAGATCAAGACCATTCGCTTCGGTGAGCAAGGTGCAAGTACTGCCGGTAAACCTAAAGCTGGTGAGTCCGACAAGATGAAGAAGAAGCGGGCTAGCTTTAAGGCACGTCACGCTAAGAATATCTCTAAGGGTAAAATGAGTGCAGCTTACTGGGCTGACAAAGCTAAGTGGTGAAGACCTGCACGACGCGCTGATGAAGTATCTGATTGTCCCTGCGGTGGTCTGGGTGTAAATTCTGCGTTAAAAGGAAAATAAAGAGATGACTAAGAAAAACCTAACAGACAAACAACAGAAGTTCATTGATGTTCTCTTTGATGAGGCTCAAGGTAACTTCGTTGAAGCTAAGAAACTTGCTGGTTACAGTGAGAACGTGAGTACTACGTCCATTGTAGAGAGCCTGCAGGAAGAAATTGCAGCTAAGACTACGAAGTTCCTAGCCACTCACGGTGCTCGTGCTGCTTGGGCTATGATGCAGATCATGGATAACCCTACAGACCTAGGCAACAAAGAGAAAATGGCAGCGGCTAAGGACATCCTTGACCGTGCTGGACACAAAGCAGGGGATAAGTTGGAAGTAAAGGTGGACTCTCCACTATTTATTCTCCCCTCTAAGAACGATTAACCTTGACAAGTAGGTGAAAAATGGCTAAAATACAGAAAGAGTTCAAACTTCCTAAGCCAGTTGACACTGTTGATGGTTACGAGTGGCTCCCTGTAGTACGAGTTGGACGTGTTGTCCCATTCGGCTACAAGCAAGACGAAGAAGATAAGGATATCCTGCTCCCAATTCACGATGAGTTGGTTCTCTTGGAGAAAGCTAAGACTTTCTTAAAGCAGTATAGCTACAGAGACGTAGCGAACTGGCTCTCTGAGCAGAGCGGTAGACAAATCTCCCACGTTGGGTTAATGACAAGGGTTAAAAGTGACCAAAAGCGTAAAACAGAACTTACAAACCTCGGCTACCTCACCCAACGCTACAAAGAAGCAGCGGAAAAAGCCCGTAAGATCGAAGAATCCTACCTCGGTCGTCGAAGAGAAGCCGAAGACAGTACCAGCAACGGTTAAAGCACCTGAGTTTGACGTGGAGAAGGCCCAAGAGATTATCTTCGAGGCTACTCCAGGCCCACAGTCAGACTTCCTAGCCTCCTCAGAGCAAGAAGTGCTCTATGGTGGGGCTGCTGGTGGCGGTAAGAGCTACGCAATGGTGGCTGACCCTGTTCGTTACCTCAATAACCCTAAAGCTAACATGCTTTTGGTACGTAGATCGACTGAAGAGCTAAGAGAGCTGATCGCTGTCTCCAAACAACTCTACCCTAAGGCTATTCCAGGAGCTAAGTTCCTTGAGAGGGACAAAACATGGGTTACACCCAGTGGTGCTACCCTCTGGATGTCTTATCTGGACCGTGATGACGACGTTACCCGTTACCAGGGGCAGGCATTCAACTGGATTGGTTTTGACGAGCTAACACAGTGGCCTTCACCCTACGCATGGGACTATATGCGCTCTCGTCTACGTACTGCTAAGGGTTCTGGCCTACCCCTTAACCAACGAGCTACGTCTAACCCTGGTGGACCAGGACATGCTTGGGTTAAGAAGATGTTTGTTGACCCAGCCCCAGCTAATGAAGCTTTTGATGCGATTGATCCAGAGACAGGCGATAAGATGGTCTGGCCTAAGTCCTCTAAGTTCGCTGTAGCTAACGATCTTGTCGGGAAGCCTATGCTTAAGCGTAAGTTTATCCCAGCCAACCTGTTTGACAACCCATACCTAGCTGAAGACGGTATGTACGAAGCTAACCTGCTCTCCCTACCTGAGCATCAACGCCGACAGTTGCTTGAGGGTGACTGGGACATTGCAGAAGGCGCAGCCTTCCCTGAGTTCAACCGTAAGCACCACGTAGTAGAGCCATACGACATTCCAGACAACTGGATGAAGTTCAGAGCTTGTGACTACGGCTACAGTTCCTACTCCGGTGTAGTCTGGTTTGCTGTTGACCCCTCTGATGAGTCCTTGGTAGTCTACCGTGAGATGTACGTCTCTAAGGTTCTAGCTGAGGACCTAGCAGACATGGTTAAGGAAGCAGAGTACGGTGAACGCATTCGTTACGGTGTTCTAGACTCCTCCTTGTGGCATAAGCGCGGGGATACAGGACCTAGTATTGCTGAACGGATGATTTCCAAGGGATGTCGTTGGCGTCCTGCAGATAGAAGCAGAGGTTCCCGTGTCTCAGGAAAGAACGAAGTACACAGACGACTACAAGTGGACACAGATACCGAAGCACCACGAATGGTATTCTTCAACACGTGTAAGAAACTTATCGAACAACTACCAAGTATCCCACTTGATAAAAGAAACCCAGAAGACGTAGACACTAACTCTGAAGACCACCTCTACGATGCTCTTCGCTACGGTGTTATGACAAGACCTAGCAGTGGTATCTATAACAGCGACACTGGTACGTCAAGTGTACCAACCCCCTCAGACCCTGCGTTTGGCTATTAACTAATAAGGACTTCTCATGGAAGACTACGAAGACGAAACGAGTATGGACGAGATGAACATGAGTGCCCTTGAGGACACTGATGACGACGGGACCAACACAGACCCTAGTGCAGGTAACGTAGCCGCCTTTGTAACTTCTCGTTTCTCTCGTGCATCTACTGCACGTGACACTGAGGAGACACGCTGGCTACGGGCATACCGTAACTACCGTGGTATCTACGGGCCTGACGTACAGTTCACAGACACAGAGAAGTCTAAGATATTCGTTAAGGTGACTAAGACTAAAGTCAACGCTGCCTACGACCAGATCACTGATGTGCTTCTGGGTTCTTCTCGTTTCCCACTGAGCATCAACCCTACAGTACTTCCTGACGGTGTTGAGGAAACAGTACACTTCGAGACTAACGACCAGATCACCCAAGCTATGGAAGAGTTTGTTCCTCTACAACCTGGTGAGACCACCTCTGACTTTGCTCGTCGCCTTGGTGGACTACAGAAAGAACTAGAGCCTGTCAAGGACAAGCTTGTCTCCGGCCCAGGTACTGGTCCTACTCAGGTAAACTTCCACCCTGCAGAAGTAGCAGCTAAGAAGATGGAGAAAAAGATTCATGACCAGCTAGAAGAGTCTCGGGCTAAGAAGCACCTCCGTGCTGTAGCCTTTGAGTGTGCTCTGTTTGGTACCGGTGTCATGAAGGGTCCTTTCACAACCAACAAAGAATACCCTAACTGGGACGAGGAAGGTAACTACGATCCTACGATCAAGACTGTACCTAAAGTCTCTAACGTGTCCTTGTGGAACTTCTACCCAGACCCAGATGCATCCAACATGGAAGAAGCTGAGTGGGTTGTAGAACGTCACAAGATGTCTAAGCCACAGCTTCGTGCTCTTAAGAAACGCCCTTACTTCCGTGACCATGAAGTAGACCTTGCTATGGAGTATGGTCCTAACTACATGAAGGAAGACTGGGAACAGACTATGGAGGACGATGCCCAAGAGGTAACAACAGAACGCTACGAAGTCCTGGAGTTCTGGGGTAACGTAGACATGGAAGTCCTAGAGAACTACGACGTAGAGATTCCAGCAGAGCTTGCTGATGAAGACGAAGTAAGTGTTAACATCTGGGTATGTCATGACCGTGTACTCCGTTTGGTTATCAACCCATTCACACCTACAGTCATTCCCTACTATGTTGTCCCTTATGAGCTTAACCCTTACAGCATGTTTGGTATCGGTATTGCCGAGAACATGGACGACACACAGACACTAATGAACGGCTTCATGCGTATGGCAGTGGACAACGCTGCACTCTCCGGTAACCTCGTATTCGAGATTGACGAGAACGCACTAGTCGATGGGCAGGACATGAAGATTTACCCAGGTAAAGTATTCCGTCGTCAGTCGGGTGCTCCTGGTCAGGCTATCTTCGGCACTAAGTTCCCTAACGTATCTAACGAGAACATGCAGATGTTTGACAAGGCACGTCAGTTGTCTGATGAGTCTACAGGCTTCCCCTCGTTTGCCCACGGGCAGACAGGTGTTAGCGGTGTAGGTCGTACAGCCTCTGGTATTTCTATGCTCATGTCTGCAGCCTCAGGTGGTATTCGTTCTGTCGTAAAGAACTTCGATGACTACCTGCTAGGGCCAATGGGCAAAGCTTTGTTCTCCTTCAACATGCAGTTCGACTTTGATCCAGAGATTCGTGGTGACCTTGAAGTTAAGGCCGCTGGTACAGAATCACTTATGGCTAACGAAGTACGTAGTCAACGTCTCATGCAGTTGCTTGGTATGGTGCAGAACCCAGCCCTCGCTCCATTCGCTAAGCTTGACTATATCATCCGTGAGATTGCTAAGAGCCTTGACCTTGATCCAGATAAGGTTACTAACTCTATGCAACGTGCTGCTGTACAAGCAGAGATTCTCAAGGGTATGCAAGCACAGAACCCACAACCACCACAGGCTGGACCTGGAGGGGCACCAGGAGGTGTAGACCCAACAGGCGCTGGCGGTGGTACCATTGGCACAGGACAAGCTCCTGGCCCAGGTGCCCCAGGCTTCTCAGCTAACACAGGAGAAGGTGGAGAACCAGTATGAACCTAAAGCCATTCGTAAATAACAAAGACCTTTATGACGACTTCCTTGAGGAGCTTGATCAACGTATCGTTCAGGAGCAACGTGGACTAGAACACGCTGTTGACGAGAAGATGATCTACCGTCACCAAGGAGCTATCCATATGCTTCGTAGACTTAAGCAACTTAAGGACAAAGTGAATGGCTAAGACACGAGCACAGATGGAAGAAGAGAACCGTGCTGCTGCTGAGCAGATGCTTCCGTTACCTCACGATCTACCTGCACCCTCAGTACCTCTTATGGAGATGCCTGTTGACGAGTTCCTTGGAGCACTACCAGAGATTACTGGTGGTGACCAAGAGCAGACAGACTTCCTCATGCGTGAGTACAACCGTATCAACAGTCTAACCGGTAACATGGACGCTGATGTAGGCGAGGGACGTACTGGTATCGCTGGTAACTTCCTATCCAAACCAGAGGGAAGCACTGGCTGGGACGCTGTAAGGGGCCTTAGAGTCGAACCTCGCGCTGGAGCCACTGGGGTAGCCCAGGGTGTAGAGCAGGCCCTCACAGCCACTGGTAGAGCCGCTCAGGGCAGAATGCCTGATGAAGACATGACTATGGAGGCATTCGGTGCTGCAAGTCTAGGTGCTGCCCCAGGTCTAGCCTCCGCTGGTAGAGGTATCGGTCGTGTCGATGAAAACACTATGAACATCTTCGGTGGTAATAGAGCCACAGACCCAGGGTACACTCGGAGTGGTGGTAGAGCACCTGTGTCCACTGGGGCAGACAATAACTTTAGATTTGAAATAGACGACTCAGACTTTGCTGTTGTAGAGCAGAACATACCTAGAGCTACTAGCAAGACTCTGGGAGGTAATCCCGTTACTCTTGGCGAATCGATAATTCACGACGAGTTATTCTACCAGTACCCTGATCTAGAAAATGTACCTATCTTCTTTGATACTAACTTAAAACAAAATACTCGTGGAGAGTTCCAGCCACCTACAGATGAGTTTCCTAAGGGTTATATAGCTCTTAACCCCGATAACTCTCCTGAACAGAATAGGCTTACACTCATCCACGAGATTCAACACGACGTGCAACAAAGAGAGGGCTTTGCCCCTGGGTCCAGCCCTATCGCCGCTTCTCAGGCCAGTGGAACTCGGGGCAGGGAGTTTCTTGCAGCTAATAGAGACAAGGTAATAGACCAACTAGAGACTGCAAGACACGAAGACTTCTCGGGTTCAACAGAGGGTTTCATACAGCTCTTCAACAACATCCCAAGGGAGATCGCAGGTCAAAACATAAGAAGGTTAGAAGAGGCTAATGGTCTTTTACAGTCTGTCTTTAACTCCCCTTTGTCAAACGCTAACCGTAGGTCAGCAACACTTCTTGATGTTCAGATTACAAATAGGCAAGCTCTAGAGGGCTTAGCGGGGTCAGTAGCTAGAGGTGACCTAGAGTTTGACTCCTCAGTACTTGGTCCCTATGAAGGTCCTTTCAAGAACATGGTCGAAGGAGCTTCATTAAAGGCGGATGGTCTTAAGGGTGAGGCTGCAAGTATCTCTGACAAAGCTCGTGAAGAGTTTACAAAGATATTCATGGGTGACATGCCTGGGTTTATTCCCAGTGAAACACCTAAGATGCTTGACCTGCTTATGGCAGACTACCGTACATCTATGGGTGAGGTAGAGTCCCGAAACACGTCTAACCGACTAGACTTAACACCTGAAGAACGTGCAACGAGAACACCAGAAAGCACCGAGGATGTTCCTCGTGAGTTTCAGTGGGACGGTAGGACTGCATACGGAGAAGGTGGTCTAGACTCAAACCTGCTACCTGCTAGTGCAAGTGTAAGCCAGAGTAATCTTGATGCTTGGTCAGAGGGTGCTTACTTTAAAGACCCAGAAACAGGTCAGCCACAACAGATGTATCACGGAATGGGCGGTACCTTACGAGGTGAGCCTATTGAGTTCCTGGGGGATAACTTAGAACCGTCCTATGCTGGCACACTAGGCCCTGGTACTTATATAACTAATGATCCATCTGTAGCTTCTAACTTTGCTACAGGTAAAAGGGGTGCAAGCTACACTGACGAGAAGTTTGGTGGACAAGTGTTCCCAGTCTACACTAACGTTACTAACGTAGTAGACGATGCTGTCATTAATTCTAATAGAGAGTTACGCGAGGAGTTAGCTGATAGGATTATAGACATTGCAGACGAAAATGGGGATCAGTACCTTTACGACTTAGTGGATAAGTTAAAGGCTGACGGAGACATTAAACTTGGTAGTCTGTACACCCGTGTAGAAGACGGTAAGGTTAGGTCGAGTGGCGTTGGCTCCTTAGTTAGTGAAGTGTTTGAAACAAACGGTTACGATGCTGTAAGTACGGTAACAGATAAAGGGTTTCACGAAGCTGTAATCTTTCAAGGACACGGCGGGTTAGAGTACCCTAACCAAAACATTAAGAGCACACTCCAAGGCCCTGACGGTGCCTATTCACGGGAGACTAATGATATGCGATTCGCTGAAGGTGGCCTAGTGGCTGAGGTATCTAACAACGCTATGGCAGACTACTTCAAGGCAGCGTCTGGTATGATGTCTGAAGAAGAGTTTACTGGTAAGCACAAGATGTCAACCAGAGCATTCGAGAACAAGTTTGAAGAACAGAATAACGTAGACATCTCTGGAGCGGAAAGCTTCACGGAGATTACAGGTACATCCAAAGGAGATAACATGCGTAAGCAGATGAGCTTTTTCAATGAAGGTGGTATAGCTGCCCCTCGCCGTGACCCAGTGTCAGGTAATGAGATTCCACTAGGAAGTTCTGCTGAGAATGTCCGAGACGATGTTCCTGCTATGCTGTCTGAAGGCGAGTACATTGTACCTGCTGATGTAGTACGTTTCTTTGGTGTTAACTTCTTCGAGCAACTCCGTGACAAAGCCAAAGGTGGTATGCAGGAGATGGTCGCTGATGACCGTGTAGGAGGTAATAACCCCCAACAGGAGAATATGCAGGTAGACCCAGAGATGGTTCAGGCTGTAACACAGATGGCTGAGGGTGGTCTTATCGACTCCGGTAACATCAACCAGTTAATCGACAAGGTTGTTGAATCAGCTAAGACAAACCCAGAGCTTCAAGGTATCTTCCAGAAACGTGGTATCATGATGGCTGCGGGTGGTCTTGTAACTGGTGAGCAAGCACCTATGGCGGGCGTACCTCAGGGTACGTTCAACCCTAACGACTGGTCCACTGTTGGAGGCTCGTACATGGGTGCTCCAGGTAGTAGTGGTAATTCTCAGGGCAATGGTGGGTTCACATACGTACCTTACACAAATGCCAACGGGACTACAATGCAAATCTTGTTCATTAACGGTAAACCTGCACAGACAATTCCAGAAGGATTTACAGCGGCTGGTGAAGCACCGATTGGGTCTTCTGCTGGAGGTACCACTAGCGGTATTACTAGTCCCGCTACTCAACGGAACAACGATGGTGACAGGCACAGCAATGCTGCTGCTGACTACGCAAGGACTTCAAGTGGTACTGGTGGCGGAGACCTTCCGGACTTTTCCTACGGTGACCCACTGAGTGAAGTAGACTTCAGTGATCCTGCCGCTGTTATGCAATGGGCGAATGATCGACTAACTACTGACGAGAACCCACTAGGCTCTTTCGCTAGCGGTGCTGCAGGTTTCCTTGGCGGTGCTATTGGTGGTCCTCTTGGTGGTGCATTAGGTAAGATTGCCTCTTCCGGCTACGGTAAGATTCGTGACGTTGCTGTTCTTAATGCGGCAGCACTACAGATGGAAGCTCAGGGTGATGCAGCCACAGCAAAGGCTCTAAGACAGTTAGCTTCTGATGCTACTGACGCCTTTAAGCTTAGTGGTATGGTCCCTGAAGGTATGATGGACGGTTCAGCAATCTACGAAAGGTATTCTGGTCAGGAAGATGACACAACTCGTGCAGCTTTCGGCACTAATAGCTCAGGTTATACAGCCACAGGGTCAAGTGGAGCAGGTATTGAGGCGGCTAAGTTCATGACTCAAAATGATAGAGATGCTGGTCAGACATATGCAGACACAGGTGGTGATCGTGCCGATACTTGGACTGGTGGTCAAGTAGCCACTAACCAGAACTACTCACATGGAAGTAATAACGATGGTACCTCCAACAACGACGCACAGGATGCTCAAGATGCTAGGAACAGAGCGCAAGACGCTGCTGACAGAGGTGGATACGACCTAGCAACAGGTGGAAGATATAAAGGTGGATTGGTCACCCGCCCTAAGAAGTAACTTTAACGACCATTAAGGCCACCCGCTATAAGCGGCCCCAAGGAGAAACAAATGGCTAACGAACAGATGACACGTGAACAACCTAAATCAGTAATGATTAACCCCAACCACAACAACCGGAAGAACCAACAGCGCATTGAGCAGGACGAGAAAGAACTCGAAGAGCTTATGAAAGGTGAGTCCTCTGAGGAAGAAGAAGTGGTTGAGGATGAAGAGGTAGAAGAAGATACCTCTGAGGTTAAACCTGTAGAGACAGAAGAGGTTGAAGAAGAAGACACCTCCCTGTCCAAGGAAGAACAAACCTTCAAGAAGCGTTACGGTGACCTACGTCGGCACCAAGCTAAGAAGGAAGAGGAGTGGGCAGCTAAGTTAGCCGCTCTAGAGAACAAGACAGAAGCCCAGGGGTTTGCCCCACCCAAGTCTAACGAAGACCTAGAAGCTTGGGCTAAGAAGTATCCTGATGTAGCTGGTATCGTAGAGACTATCGCTGCTAAGAAAGCTCAGGAGATGTTTGAGAAGACTGATAGTCGTTTCAAAGAACTTGATGAACTAGCATACGAGACTAAGCGTACCAAGGCAGAGACACTTATCCGTAAGGCTCACACTGACTTTGATACTCTTAAAGCCTCTGATGACTTCCATGACTGGGCAGAGAAACAACCAACATGGATTAAGAACGCACTGTATGACAACGAGGATGATGCCTCTGGTGTTATCCGTGTCATTGATCTGTACAAGACAGACAAGGGTATGACCCCCGCTGCTAAGAAGGTACAGGCACGAGACGCTGCATCTGACGTTAAGACCAAGGGTTCCCCTAAGCTTGACTCCGATGGAGCTGGTAAGAAAATCTATGAGTCCCAAGTTGCTCGTGAGAGTGATGCTTGGTATGAGAAGAACGAAGCCAAGATTGCAGAAGCTATGGCTACTGGAAACTTTGTTTATGACATCTCCCGTAAAAAGTAGTTGACATCTAAACAATTCTTGGTATAACTAAGGGTATTGTAACGGAAGCCCCTTTATGGACACCTTCCGTTACTCCTCCCCTTAATACGACTGGGGAATACTCCCCATACAAATAGCTACAAGAAACAAAGACAACCTGTGAAGCTAGCCCTCGTCATGATCGAGACACCTAGTGTACCAGCCCTTCGTTCAGTGTATCGCTATTGTCCTTAAAACTCTAGCCATCTATACTCAACAAGGAGAAATCACATGGCATTCGCATCCGCAGCAGGGCACGGTAACCTACCCAATGGTAACTTTAGCTCCGTAATCTATTCGAAGAAAGTACAACTTGCTTTCCGTAAGGCCACAGTCTGTGGCGACATCACTAACTCCGACTACTTCGGTGAAATCTCTGCTCAAGGTGATACAGTACGTATTATCAAAGAGCCTGAAATCTCTGTAAGCTCTTATGCACGTGGCACACAAGTTACTGCACAAGACCTGGACGACGAGGACTTCTCTCTGGTCATCGACAAAGCTAACTACTTTGCTTTCAAGACTGACGACATTGAGACTGCACACTCACACGTTAACTTCATGGACTTGGCAACTAACCGCGCTGCTTACCGTTTGGCCGACAACCATGACCAAGAAGTTCTTGGCTACTTGTCCGGTTATGCGCAGTCCACTCAGCACGTAAATGCTGATGGTGTTAACACAACTGTGAACGGTACTAAAGCTGTATCCACTGCTGGTTCTGACGAACTGTTGACTTCTATGAAGTTGATCAAAGGTTCGTTCGGTAACATCACTGCTGGTGGCGACAACTCCATCCCAGTAGCTGCTCGTTTGCCAGGCGCAACTGCACTGCCAACACTGTATGTTTCCCCCGTCATGCTGATTAACCGCATGGGCCGTTTGCTTGATCAACAGAACGTTGATAAGGCTGGTCGTTGGTTGGTCATCGACCCAATCATGATGGAAGTTCTTATGGACGAAGATTCACGTTTCTTGAACGCTGACTTCGGTGACTCTGGCGCACTGCGCAATGGTCTGGTCTTGAACAACTGGAATGGCTTCCGCGTTTACGTCTCTAACAACCTTCCTGCCGTTGGTGGTGGTGCTGGTACAACTGGTACTGCTGACCAGAACACTGACTACGGTGTAATCGTTGGCGGTCATGACTCTGCTGTAGCAACTGCCGAGCAGATCAACAAAACTGAATCGTATCGTGACCAAGACTCCTTCGCGGATATTGTTCGTGGTATGCACCTCTACGGTCGTAAGATTCTTCGTCCAGAAGCTCTTGTAACCGCTAAGTACAACCTCGCGTAATAGGAAAGGATAACACGTTATGGCTAAATCTCAATCAATGAACTATCAACCGACTATCGTTGAGAAGATCGTAACTCTTGGAGTTGCTTCTGGTACCGTCGAAGGTCCAGCAGTTCCTGCAGGTTGCGTTGTTCTCTCGGCTGGTATCGAGTTCGTCACTGCCCCTGGTAGTGCTGGTACTTCATCCACTGTCGCTATTGGCGATGGTACAGTTGCTAACCTGGCTGCTACTGACATGCAAGCACAGGCTGCGGGCACCATTCTTGGTGGCGTAGTTCCTAGCTTCATCTCTACTGCTGACACTATTGACGCCATTCAGGTTGTCTCTGGTGCTGGCCTTGTAGCTGCTACTGCCCGCGTATGGGCTGTAGTTTGCCCAGTCTCTGAGTCCACCCGCGCTGCTGCTGAAGTAGACCGCGACACTCTGGCTTAACTAACCTAAGGGGACCGCTCTTGTTTACCACAGGAGTGGTCCCTTTTTCATTTGACTAACACTAGAACTTAGGGTATACTTACAGTATGACTACATATACAAAGAGACCTGGGTTCGAACGGGAGGTCAGCACCTCTGGCCCCTCTGGTAACTCCGTATCCATAGTTAATAGTACTACAGTGGCCTTGGCAGATGCCGAGGTTTTTACAGGTGAGTGGGAAGATGTAGACTCCGCTAGAGATGTGGTTATCTCTGTGTCAACTGACCAAGATGGTACGTACTCTATCCAGTTCTCCCCAGATGGTATAAACCAGGACAGCACCCTCACCCGCTACTACCGCACAAACCAAATTAACGTACCTCACAGATTTACAGTTACTCGTAGTTTCTTTAGGATTGTGTTTACTAACGACTCCGGTTCTGACCAGACATACCTCAGACTACAGACACACATCGGTTCTTATTCGAACCTAAACGCACCACTTGATTCAACCCTTTCTCAGGACTTCGACTCTGTTGCTGTACGTCCAACTGACCCTAACAGTGAGATTGTCTTAGGTACTCGTCAAGGCCAATCAGCTTTCCTTAAGTTTGGTTTCAACGACGATGTTGACACTTCCGCTGAGGAAGTCATTGCATCTTTTGGCGGAACCTTCACACCGCTGACCACAGCCTCAACCCTTATCCTTGTCTCAAGCAGCGCATCAGATACATCCGCAGGTACAGGCGCTAGGACACTCTTCCTGGAGGGACTAAGCTCAACCAGGGAGTACCAGTTCGAGTTCATCACTATGAACGGGACAACCAACGTAACAACAGTTAATAGCTACCTCGGTGTAAACCGTATTGTTGTATTCTCATCTGGCTCCGGTATGACCAATGCAGGGAACATCTCCTGTACCGCAACAACAGGTGGTTCTAACCAAGCTTATGTCCCTACTGGAACAGGTGTTACACAGCAGTTGATCTACTTTAATCCAGATGGTGTGCAGGGCCAGATACGTGGTCTAAGTTTCTCTGTTCTAAAACTGTCGGGCGGTTCAGCACCACGAGTAACTATCCGGCTACGTGTATGGAACCCAAAGATTACAAACTCAACGTATGTTATCCGTAGGTTTAACCTTGACACAAGTTCATCAACAGATATAACTAGGATTTACGATGTCCCTATCAAGCTTGATCCTACCGATGTCCTGTGGGCCACTATTGAAACTAACACAAACAACACAATCGTAGATGGGTCTATGGACGTAATCCAATACAGACTCGCAGCTACCTAAGGAATACAAATGGCATACGATTATCTTGGACTAGTGAACGATGTGTGTGGTCGAGTCAATGAGACTCCCCTCACGTCTGCTAACTTCAACAACGCTGTAGGGTTCTACTCCACAGCCAAAGAAGCTGTGAACTCTGCTATTCGGGACATGAACCAACAGGCATTCCAGTGGCCCTTTAACCACACAGACTATGACGAGACACTGGTAGCTGGTCAATCACGCTATGCTTACCAAGCAGACACCAAGGCTGTTGACTTCGATACCTTCCGTATCCGTAGGAACGACACCTTTAACAACAGTACTACTCACCTCAAGTTCATGGACTACGACGAGTACGTTGAACGGTTCATTGATGCTGAGTATGACTCAACTAACGAGAGTATCAGAGAGGTACCCAAGTATGTATTCCGAGCACCAAACCAAGAGTACGGCGTCTACCCTGTCCCTAAAGAAGCCTACACACTTAGCTACGAGTATTATGCTCTTCCTACTGACCTGTCAGCTAATACTGATGTCCCCTCTGCCCCGGTAGCTTTCCGACATGTGGTTGTCGATGGAGCGATGTACTATGTCTATCACTTCCGTGGAGACACAGAGACTGCTGACCGTCTACAAGCTAAGTTCATCAACGGTATCGAGCGGATGAGAACTATCTACATCAACAACAACTACGACTATGTCCGTGATACACGGGTAGGTCAACGTAGTCCCTACGGTTCTAATACACTGAGGCTAACCTAATGCCTACACGCTGGGAAACATTCCCTGTTGAACTCTCTGGTGGTCTTGTCTCTAACATGTCAAGACTACAGCATGGCTTGAAGATGCCAGGGTCTGCACGAGTTCTACAGAACTTTGAGCCATCCATTAAGGGTGGCTATCGGCGTATCAATGGGTTCGTTAAATACTCTGACAGCATTGTTCCACCTTATGGCTCTGGTGTCGTACAGGGTAGTGGTCAGACAGGCTCAGTCCTTATCATGTCCAACATCCATGAGACTCCGGTTGAAGGTGACATGTTCACTATTGCTGGGGTAACTGGTACGTACACTATCGCTGCTTCTGGTGTAGTGTACAGTTCTGCAAATAAAGAGGCTACACTCACACTCACCACTACACTCGACTCCTCTCCTGCAGATCAAGCTGCTATTACATTCACCTCAGGTACAACCATTATCGAAGGTGTGTTCTACGAGACAGAGGCAGACAAGACATATGCCCTACGTGGCGGTGCTCTGTGGAGAAGCTCAGGCACTACATGGGACCTTGTTAACGTACCGACCTATGGGACTACCCTGGTCAATGGTGCTGCTGAGAGTGGCACTACGTTGGCTGTAGACGGTATTGCATCTGATAGCTATATCCCACAGGTTGGTGATACCTTTACTGTAGCAGGTGTAGAGAAGGTCTATACGGTACTCTCAGTGCCTACTATAGCCTCTGGTGCAGGTGACCTAAGCATCTACCCAGCACTGGCCTCTACACCCGCTGACAACGCCGCTGTGACGTTCCTAGCTACAACACTGTCCGGTGGCACCAAGGCACGGTTTGAGACTATCAACTTTGACGGTACATTTAAGAACGTAATGGTTGATGGAGCACACAACCCTGTTGTCTTCACAGACACAACATTCAAGACTCTCCAAGGGTCTACAGATATTACCGGTGCTAGCTTTGTGACTGAGTTCAAGGACCACCTGTTCTTCGCTAAGGCTGACCTAATTACTTTTAGCTCGCCATTCCTAGAAGAAGACTACACACCAGCTAATGGTGCTGGTAGCTACCGTATCCACCCCTCGAACTGTACTGGTTTGATTGTCTTCCGTGAGCAGTTGATTAACTTCTCTGAAGAAGATATCCGTAAGCTTACAGGTACTAGCAGTGCAGACTTTGCATTAACGACTATCACTAACGATCTAGGGTGTGCCCGTGGTGACACTATTCAGGAAGTCGGTGGTGACATTCTCTTCCTAGGTCCTGACGGTGTACGCTTCCTTGGTGCTACTGAGCGGATTGGTGACTTTAACTTGTCACTAGCCTCTAGGGACATCCAAGATATCTTTACTGCTTTCATTGATCCTAGTCGTGAGTTCTGTTCAACTAAGATCAGGGAAAAGAACCAGTACCGTATCTTTGGTTATGTCCCAGGCAGAGCAAGCACACAGTCCATTGGTTACATCGGTACACAGTTCGCAGACCAGAGCGGTACAGCTATTAACTGGAGTGAGACCAGAGGCATCCAAGCCTACCGTGCCTTCTCCGCCTACTCAAATGACACCGAGATGGTTATCTTTTCCAACGCATCAGGTTATGTGTACAGACTAGACAGTGGTAGTACCTTTGACGGTGTAGACATTATGGCCTACTTCTATACACCATTCATGTCTGTTAACGACCCACAGATTAGAAAGACTATGTTCAAGATCAATACCTACTATGACCCTGAAGGTGTTGTTGATGGTTTGGTCTCACCAAAGTACGATTTCAGCTCACCTAATAAGGTTCAACCTACAACAATTCCTTTTGATGGTGGATCAGCAGGTGCAGTTGGTGTATACGGAACAGCGGTCTACGGTAGTTCCTTCTACGGAACAATCCCAGAGACTGTGTCAGAGGTACAGGGTGTAGGTTCGTTCTTCACAGTGAGCTTACAGTACCAGTTTAGCGGCGGTGATCCGTTTATCTTGGACACAATACTACTAGAATACTCAACAGAGGATAGAAAATAATGGGCACTGGCTACATTAGAAATGACGTAAGCAACGATATCGCTAACAACAACGTAGTGGACGCTGATGACCTCGACGGTGAGTTTGATGCTCTCGTTGCCGCCTTTGCTGCTGCCACAGGACACACACACGATGGCACTGCTGCTGAAGGTGGAGCTATCACTCTTATCGGGCCTTCGCAGGAATACGTATCTGACGGTATTGCTTTCTTCCCGAGTACAGACGATACCTTTGATCTAGGTAAAGCTTCTGCCGAGTGGAAGGACTTGTACATCGACGGTACAGGTTACCTTGACTCCGCATCCATTGGTGCTCTCACAGTTTCAGGAACAGCAAGTTTCACTGGTGCAACTATTAATGACCTAGGCACTGTAGCTGCAGTAGACATTAATGGAGGCTCTATTGATGGTGCTTCTATTGGTGCAGCCGTTCAGTCTACAGGTGACTTTACTACTCTCAACGCGACAAGCCTTACTCTTGATACAGAGCTGGCTATTGCTGAGGGTGGTACTGGTGCTGTAAGTGCTGCTGATGCTCGCACTAACCTTGGGGTTGTTATTGGTACAGATGTACAAGCATGGGATGCTATCCTAGATGCAACCACAGCAAGCTATACAACTGCAGAAGAAACTAAGCTCGCTGGTGTCGAGGCCAGTGCTACTGCTGATCAAACTGGTGCTGAAATCAAAAGTCTGTACGAAGCCGAAGCAGACACCAATGCTTTTACAGATGCTGATGAGACAAAGCTAGACGGTATCGAAGCTCTTGCAGATGTAACAGACACAGCAAATGTGACTGCTGCTGGTGCCTTGATGGACAGTGAAGTAGACGCAGACATCAAGACACTTAGTCTTCCTGCTAGCACTACTATTTCTACCTATGGTGCGTCCCTAGTTGACGACGCTGATGCTGCTACCGCACGGACTACTCTTGGTCTTGGCACTGCTGCTGTAGAGGACACAGGGTTCTTCGCTACTGCTGCTCAAGGTGCCTTGGCTGATACTGCTCTGCAATCTGCTGACGTAATCTCACAGGACGACGCTATACTAAGCGCTATCGCTGGGACTATCACAGTCACAGCCGTAGACGTATTCGTGTATGATACCTCGAAGGACTCTGACGGTGGTGCATGGCGTAAGCGGACACAAGGCACAAGCTGGTACAATGAGACGCTGGACACAGCGACCCGTGGCTCTCGCCGTGAGTTCCCTGCTGTTGCTGTGATTGTGGCTCAGGTTACCAAGATTACTATTTATGATGGTGATGATCCAAGCCTGCCGATGTGGATGGTGCTTGACAAAGGTGGGCCTGGTGCAACTCAGGACATGATCGGGGCCGGGGCTGACGGCACAAATTACTCTCTGGTTGCAAAAAACGGGTCTATTGTGGCTGGTGTGGATGGAGGTCTGTATGTCGTTGATCTTTTAACCGACACAGGCAAAAAGTTCAACACTGCAGGCATGGCTTTGTACAACGTCAGTATCTCTGGTAGAAACAGCGGTGCAGGATTTGCTTCTTTCGATGCGTCAGGGGGTATCGTCAACACCGACGTCAACTACGTAGCCATGACCGTCCTGCCAGACGCCCCGATTGACCCTGCGACTGGGCTTCAGGTGCCTACGATTGCAGTGGCGACTGATGGTGGCGTGAGTGTGATTAACAACGATGGTACAGTTACTGACAGTTTAGTAACTACCGCATGTTTTGATATAACAGTCGTGGACACTGGTATCTTCATTGTAGAAACATCAGGAAAATCGCGGCTACTCTACGCCACTTACGCAGACATGCTTGCTGGTGACGGTTGGGGTGACGAGGTTGGCGACAGGGATGGAACCGCTGATATTGATTTGCTCGTAAACCTAGACTATCTAGTAGCTAAGTCTGACAACTCTTTAGCGATGGGCAGCTACCAAGGCCCTGAAGAACTAGCCGTTGACGGCCTCATGCTTCACAAGCCTAACTACACCACACAGACAGAGGGCATGTCCGCCCTTCTCACCTCCACCTACAACACAGGCTGGATGAACGGCGACATCAAGGGTGCCTTCCTGTCCGATACCTATGACACCGATCTGGTTCCGTCTGGTGAGTTGGTGACGAATGGCACGTTTGATACAGACCTTACAGGGTGGACTGATCAAAGCACTGGCACAGGTACAGCTACTTGGTCTGCGGGAACAGCGGTTCTCACACGCGACGTAGGTAGTGACAACGCTGGTGAAATTGAGCAAGTGCCTAATGGTCTTGTTGAAGGTTCCAGCTATGCTATGACCTTCACCATCGGTGGTGACGACTGCTTTGTGCGGGACATTAACAAGGCAGGCGCAGCTTTTGCTGCGGGTACTCACACGATATATTCTGTAAAAGATGCCACTCTTACAGATGCAATAGAATTCAAATGCCAAACAGACAACGGTACGTCCACAGTAGACAACGTATCAGTCCAACTAGTAGACGCAGACCGCTCGGTGAACAACAAACCCCTAAACGTCAACGGCACTGTGACCCGCACGGCTGTAGCAACTGGTGCTGATCTGGTGGCCTACTCTGGGTTCTCTGCCAGCAATTACCTTGAGCAGCCGTATAACTCTGACCTTGATTTTGGGACGGGTGACTTCTGCGTGATGGGGTGGGTGAAGGATGTAGCAAGTGGCTACGTCTTGCTTCAAAGAGGTTCGTCAAGGGAATTTGCAATATACACTTCTTCGACCGGACTTAATATTTACGTTAATAATACTGCCAAGTCTTTTGCAAGTGAGTCCATTTTATCAAGTCAATGGGGTTTCTTTGTCTACTCCAGAAATTCCGGCACGGGACAAGTATACATAAATGGAGAATATAAGGACTTCACAAACAATCACACTGGTAGCGTTGATGTGACAGATGAGCCATTGCAAATCGGGAACAGAACTGTGTTCGGTGAAAGTTCGGCACCTTGGCTTGGCGACATCGCCCTCCTCCGCATCTCAGCCACCGCACCCACAGCCGAACAGATCGCTAAAATCTACAACGACGAGAAGTTCCTGTTCCAAGAGAATGCTCAGGCAACCCTCTACGGTTCCTCAGATGATGTGACAGCCTTGGCTCACGATGATGCCACGAACCTGCTCCATGCAGGCACCTCGGCTGGACGTTCAGTCTTCCAAGGTCTGCGTAGGGTATCCAACACGACCACTGCGGTCGAAACTGCAATCAGTGCCAGCAATGGCCTAGTGGTCGAGGAGTAAACCATGACTGTTTATATTGAAAAGCCAGCGATTAGCTTCCGTGAAGAACTAGCTTCCCTACGGAACCAACCGCGTTATGTCCAAGAGGTCTTCTGGTCTGCTGGTGACAGCAGCGAAACCACTTTCACCCTAGAACGTGGGTGGAAGCCCAAGTTCGTCTACGTTGATGGTGCGCTGTTCCGTGAAGGCACTGGCGAGGATTATACCGTCACCTATGATGGTTTCATCTACTCGGTCGTCTTCTCTGTTGCCCCTGCGGTCGTGGATGTTGGCATCATTGCAGAAGGAACATTCTGATGACGGTTTTCATTCAAAAGGGCGATGAACCCATGTCCTACCGTCAGGCGGTCAAACGTGGTCTGCGGTACTTTGAGTCTGAGAAAGCGTACTGGCAGCGTGAGCAGGGGATGGTTGAGGGTGATGCTGCCTACCTTGCATGGGCTGCTCAGTGGGTGACGGACAACACGGTGAACGAGGTGAACAACCTGTTTAACCACAACCTGCGTAATTATCGCAAGGCCACTGCACGGCTGGCTCGTTATGTCTTGGCTGACGGTCGTGCTGAGGTCTATGAAGACAAGCCGACAGGTGAGTATGACGAGGAAGGCAATGAGGTGACGCAAAGCGTGCTTGTGCAGACTGCCATTGACGCTCTTGAGCCTACTGTTGAGGTCACGACATATGACGTTGATGGCAATGAGACCACTGAAACTGTTGCCAACCCTCTGATCGTTGTTGATGATGCTGAACGTGCTGCTGCTCAGTCTATCGTTGATGGTACTCCTGTAGAGGTGAAGGACTGGGTAGATGCACAAGTTGATGCGCTACTTGGGTATCTGTGATGAAGCGTCTTAAAATGATCTGGTCGGCGTTGTCACAACTCTTAAACATGATGACTGCGTTTGACCTTGATAACACAGGCCCTAATGAGAGCGTTAGCGCACGGGCGCACAGACAGGGACTACGCATTGAGCCTTTCATTAACTTTATGTTCTTTTGGCAGACAAATCACTGTAAACAGGCGTACCTATCGGACGTGTATGATGCCTACTCTCTAATAGACGAACACGAGGTAGGACCCGACACGGATGCTCGTTGATTACAATAAGGCTTTGGATGATGCCAGGTTCTTGTTCCTAAGAAGTGAACACCACAAGAACTTTGATTCTAATGAACTCTACTCCTACCTAGTTTTACCTTGCAAAAAGAATGCAATCAGGTTATACTACCGTGAGGGTAAACCTATTGGTCTTGTCACTTGGTGCTGGCTAACACCGGAGAAGGCTAAAGACTTTGTAAACTTTGAGTACCTTCTTCTAGAGTCCGACTACGAGAAGAGAGAAGACACTGAGCTTTGGGGCTTAGACTTTATTACTCCATACGGTGATGCACGTAAGGTCTTCTCATTGATCAAAGAAGAGTACAAGAATGTTTATGGTGAAGAAACCAAAGTTAAATGGCGGAGAGCCAAGGACCCCTTGAAAGTACATGAGAGAAAACTATGTTAAATAACATGAAATGGAAAACCCCAGGGATCACCTTCATCTCCGGTGGTGGTAGTTCTGGTGGTGGTTCAGGCGGCACCTCAACGTCTACAACAACGCCATCTGGCGGTGCTTTTGATGCTGCTTTAGGAGTTTTAGGTTTAGGTGGTGGTGCTAGCCCAAGTACGACATCTGCTAAGACACCTGAGGAGATTGCTGCTGCACAAGCTGCTAGGCAAGCTTCTAGGCAAGCTGCTAGGCAAGCTGCTAAGGAGCAGGATATTGTCGCTGGTGTTCAAGACCAGTCCACTGCTATTGCTGCTGATCCTAGCTCTGCACTGACAGCATCTAACACAGCTATTGCTTCATATGAAACACAGATTGCTAACCTCGTCTCACAGGTAGGAGATAACCCAGGTCTACAGACTGAGATTGATCGTCTTGCAGGACTACTCCAGCAGGAGCAGGTAAAGCGGTCTGAGGCACAAAGACTGAATAATGTTCAGACACAAGATGCTCAGAGAGCACTAGCCTCTAACGCTCTCGCAGACCCTAGCGCACTTATCGAACAGGCGCAAGTAGAGACAACACAGGTAACTCCTGATCAACTGATTGCTGCAGGTACAGGCAACCTTAACGGCCCTGCCCCCACTGTGAATGCAGAGACTGTAACTGATACCGCTACTATGGAGACACCTGCACGGCAGGCAGCTACAACGTATGACGCAGCTACTGTCAACGATCAGGTTCAAGATGTAACAGATGACCTTCAGGCTGCTACTGCACAAGCCTCAGATAAGGCCACAGTACGTGGTCAGTTGGCTATGCTGATGGAAGACTTCGAGGGTGGTGAGACTCCTCCTTGGGCCTCAGGACCTATGCGTCAGGCTATGCAGATGATGCAGTCCCGTGGTATGGGTGCCTCCAGTATTGCTGGTGCTGCTGTCGTACAGGCTGCTATGGAGAGTGCTATTAGCATTGCTTCGCAGGACGCTAACGTCAATGCGCAGTTCGAGATGAAGAACCTTGACAATACACAACAGACTACGATCTTTAAGACACAACAACGACTAGCTGGTTTGTTCTCTGATCAAGCCGCACTGAATGCGTCCCAGCAGTTTAACGCTACTAGTGAGAACCAGACTAACCAGTTCTTCTCAAACCTAGAAGCTAGTGCTTCACAGTTTAATGCTAACCAGATCAACGCTATCCGTCAGTTCAATGCTGGTGAGACTAATGCTGCAGAGCAGTTCAACTCACAGTTGAAGAACCAGAGGGAGATGTTCAATGCGCAGAACTCCTTGGTTATTTCTCAGGCTAACGCTCAGTGGCGTCAGTCTATTGCTACCGCTGAGACACAGGCACAAAACATATCTAACATGGATTATGTAAAGAATGTCAACTCTGTTACCGCTGCCTCCCTAGACCAGATTTGGCAACGTGAACGTGACTTGATGACCTTTGCCTTTGAGAGTTCAGAGAATAGTGCTAACAGAGCCACAGAGATTCTTATCCAACGCCTGGCTATCGCCGGTAATAAGGACGCTGCTGCACTGGCTGCTAAGGCCCAAGAGGATGACCAGTGGGCTAACTTCCTGTCGTGGAGTGGAGAGAAGCTGACAGACTGGGCACTGAGTTAATAGAAAGTATAGGATCAAGAGATGATTAAAGAGAGTATCCAAGCCTACAGAGCTAGGCGCAAGCAAGAAGCTCGTCTAGGTAGGGTCCAGGAGACTAAGGCACGTCTAGGTTTAGCCTCTCGCCAAGCTGACCAGACTACACAAGACATGCGGGCTGCAGCAAGATCAGCCAAGCAACCTGCTGAAGGTGCCTACGATCCTGCAGCAAAGATTCGTGCTTGGTACGAAGAGATTGAAGCTATTAGGTCTGAACGAGGCTATGGGGCTGACCAGGAGAGTTCCACTACAGGAGCTATGGACGAGAACCCACTAGCTTCTCCTCGTCCTAAGGACTTAACCAACCGTTGGGATGGACCTACAGGTCTGTCCGGTGGTGCTGGTGGTAGGGCTGCTGCTGAGGAATACCTTGGTCGCCCTATGGAGGACAACGAGTGGGAGATGCTAGCTCGTACTACATACGCAGAGGCAACAGATGACCCAGAGGAACAGGCTGCTATTATGTCTGTCATCCTTAACCGAGCCAAGGCAGACAACTACCCTGACTCTATTGTCGAGGTTGTTAATCAACCTAACCAGTTCCAAGCAGTTACAGGTACAGCAGGTAATCGTCAACCAAGCTCTCGCTTCAAAGCATTCAACGACGATGTGTTGTCACTCTTTGAGTCTGACGTAACACCACGACTTGGTAACTTCTCCGACACAGGTTGGTTGAACTTCACAGCAAGCAACCCTGCTGCATATGGTGAAGGAACTAACATCGGCTTTATGGATCAAGTAAACAACAGCGAAGGTTCTGCACAGATTGGTGGAACACTATTCGGAACAGTTAGAGGTTAAGACATGAAGTTTGATGGACCAATCCCAGGGCAATCCCTGACAGGAGCACCACGTAACCACCCTTGGGAGCGTCCTCCTGAGACAGCAGACCCTGAGGAAGCTATCGAGAAGCACCTCCAGAGGTTCTCTAATCCTAAGGTTATGGATGGAGTTCTCGCCTATGTAGAGGCAGGTATACCTGTAAGTATGGTTACTGAGATGGTGTTGACTGGTGCTGTTGCTAACGGTATCCACAGTATTGATATGTCTATGATGATCGCCCCTGTCGTACATGAATACCTTGTTGAACTTCTGGAATCTGAAAATGTAGAGTTCAAAGAATTCTTCGATGAAGACGATGATGAAGACATCAGAAAGCAGATGGCTACAAGTCAGGCTATCTCAGGTATCAAAGAGAAACCTACTGATGACGACGACATGGAAGCTATGGAAGACGAAGGCTCTGAAGAAGACGATACAGAAGAAGAAGAGATGCCTAAGCGTGGTCTCATGGCTAGGCCACAAGGAGACATGGAATGAGTATTCTATCGAGCGCACTAAGTAACTTTGCGGACAACAACCGTGAACGATCTGCATTTGTACGTGACCGTGTAGAGCAGGACCGTCTGTACCTACGTGAGCAGGGCCTACAGCGTAAGGCTAAGGTCCAAGAAGCTCGTGCAGGTTACGAAGGTGTGGCTCGTGCCCTTATCCGTAAGGGTGCTGATGAAGAGCGTGTACTTGGTATGCTGCAGCTAGACCCTGACGGTATGATGCAGGTCTACGAGACTACTAAGAACGAAGACATCTCTGGTACAGCACTCAATGATATGTTCACTATCCGTGAAGAGTACGATGGTGAAGCAACTATGGAGGAGATTCTTAATAAGATTCTACCCACAGCTATCGCTATGCCTAACGATGCTGACCCACTTACAAGCCGTAAGAACTCCCTTGCAGCATTCCTTGGTACTAGCATGGAGTACGAGATGCAACATGGTGTCTACGACCAAGAGATTATTGATGGTATGACTGGTGACCAAATCCTGGCCTCCATGAACCTACCTGTAAGTGCGCAGGGTTCTAGTAACTCTGGTGTTGTCTATGACTTCACCCGTGTATCACCTATGACAGCAAGTACAGCTAACTCGCTGATCGCTACTGCTAACACAGACTATGACGACGTGTGGGAGGCGGAACAGATTGCAGCCCTAGAGAAATCGTTGACACCAGAGCCAGGGACAGAGCAGACACTAACAGAGTTGGAGCTTAAGGCTATTCGAGAAAAGATAGACAACCTCAAAGCCCTACCTTCTGGTGGCCCTGCTCGCCTAGAGGGTGTCCTGAACATGGGTTATCCTCCTGGTGCAACCATGATGAACCTGGCACAGGAATATGGTAATAAACTCTTTAGCCCTAGCCACGGCTTTAATGCTGGTACTGCTGCCCTACTGCTTGGTACAGCGCCAGAGAACGTACCTGATACACCTGAGCAGGCTGCAGCACTAGAGCCTGATGTGACTGTCACAGATGATGGCATTGAAGATGGTCAACTAAAGGACCCTGCTGCACCTGTAACACCTGCAGCACCTGTAGCACCTGCAGTGGATACCACTAAGTACAACGTCGGTAGTCTCACTGGTGTCGTTAAAGCAGAGCAAGTAAACCGTGGTCGTCGTAACCGTAACACACGTGCAGAGGCAGAGGTTACTGTAGCGAACCCACTTGAAGCACAGGCTGTCATTGATGAGTTCTTTGCTGATCCTGAAAACAAGGGTAAAGAGCTGCTAATCGCTGTTGAAGGTGGTGCTATACAACGTGTAGACGAGACCTTTACATCCACCTTTGAAGCACCTAGCCGAACTAGACTTAACCCATCACAACATGAGGGTAGAGTTCCTGCAGAGGAAAGAGGACCTAGTTTGATAGCTCGTATAAACCAGTGGGGTGAGGAGATTCGCCCAGGTATTAAAGAAGCACTTGGTGTGGACCAACCTGCACCTGCACCTAGAGCTGTGGACGGAACAGTAAGACCTCAGGCACGACCAGATGTAACTAAGGACGATGTTGTATCTATGGCTGAAGGTATTGGTGACCAACGTATAGCTGGTGCTATCAGAGGTATTAACTTTGGGGGTAATCCTGCGTCTGTTCGTAGGGACATCAGTAGCATTGTCCGTACACTTAGACAGCGTAACCAGACACCAAAAGTACAAGCATTGATTGAGACCCTACTGGAAATTGGTGGTTAAGGATGAACAATAAACTAGCCGAGATATACGCTGACTGGCAACCACCTGGGCAAGAGCCTGAGGATGACTTGGAGGAGACTGGCAGTTACACCCCCCTGAGGGCACCTGTGCCACCACCAGTACCAACTGTACAGAGGCAGGACACAACAGGGTTAAACCCTAAGTTGGCTGCTCTCTACGCTGAGGAAGTGCAATCTGCTGGTCCTACAGGTAACACCATTGACAGCCTCTTGAGTGCAGGTAACTGGTCTAAGGTTGCTGCCTACATGGAAGACCGTGCTGGTATGACAGAGGACGACTACTCTCGTGAGGAGATTAGGGATGCCTTTGTCAATGCTATGCGTGGCTTCAACGCGGGTAACTCTGTAGACGTTCTAGGGGAGATGAACTACCTATACCGTGGTGAGGGCAACGAGCTTGATACACGTCGTGGTGTAGCTTCTGAAGCCTATGACCTATGGGATTCTCTTGATGGTGCCTTCACGGGCACTACAGTAGGTCAGAAGCTTGATGCTGTGGGTGACTATGCACGGGCTATTATCCTTGACCCTATTAACGTAGTCTCACTAGGCTTCGGTAAGGCTGGTGCTGCTGTAGCTACCAGAGCTTCTACTGCTGCTCTAAAGGAGTTAGCTAGGGCTGCTGGTGAGGCTGCTGCTAAGGGTGTTGCAGGTAAGGTGGCTCAACAAGCTGCTCGTGACCAAGCTGTTAATGCAGTTATGCGTGGTGGCTTCAAGCAACTAGGTGGTACCGCTGGTAGTTCTGCTGCTCGTCGTGAAGTACTAGGGGACATTGCTGGTGCTACGGTATCTGATACCGCTGCTGCTGTTCTGTCTGACGCTGGTATTCAACAGGTAGATCGTATGACTGGTCGTGCTGAAGTGTACGATCCTGTTCGTGGTCTTATCTCTGGTGGTATGGGTGTCTTCGGTGGTGCTGCTGCTGGTGCCTTTGTCGTGGCTCGTGGTTGGGGTGGTCTTTCTAACTCAGGTCAGTCTGTAGCTGCATCCCGTCTATCACATGAAGCTAAGCTTAAAGAGTTGGCTGATGCAAAGAAAGCTGCAGCTATCGTAGGTAAGAACGCTGATCAAGCTAAGCTAGGTTTTGCTGAGTCTGTCTCTGATCTACAGGAAGCTGTTGAGCGTGGTCGTTTCCTTATAGAGGAAGAAGGTACCACTGCAGTAGAGTTCAGTGATGATGTTAACATCGAGTTCATGGGTTCACTCTACGGTATGTTCCGTAAGGGTGGTATCGACATTGAACTGATGGACACACTTGATGGACAGACACGTACTGCTTGGATCATCGACACTATCAAAGACCCTAGCTTCCCTAACGAACTATATGACGAGATTCAGAGTGTGTTTAGAAACACAGTCAAGAAGGCTCAACCAGATGTAAAGAAGAAGAACCTAGACCTTGAGGAGTGGCTAGACATAGATGCACATGAGGTGTCTATGGGTGCTAAGAAGATGAGAGCTAGGCGTATGGCCTACCAAAGAGCTATAGCTAAGGGTAACGCAGAGGGTCTTCCTGATCCAGACGATGCTGCTAGTGTGGCAGTTAAGGAAGTTCTAGGTGAAGCCCCTAAGGAAGAAGGTTGGTACGCCAAGAATGTAGGTGGTGCTCAGCACAACTTCATTCGTATGCTTGTCACCCACCCAGGGACAACAGCACTTAACGTGGTTGGTTGGTCTAACGCTACAGCTATGTCAAGCCTGACAGACATCTTTAGGGGTGCCCTGTACGGTGGTTACTCTGCAGTTAAAGGTCTGGCAGGTGACTCTGTTGGTGCAGCTAAGTATCGTCAACAGTCTGGGCATATGTTTAAGATGCAGGTTCAGAAGTTCAGGAACCTAGTAGACTACAAGCATACTATGGACGAAGCTATGACGTATCTGACTCATCGTCCAGATGCACAGAAGGCTATGTTCCGTTACCTTGCTGGTGGTGTTGAACAGGGTGACTTGATCGACGATCTTAACAGACTAGCTGGTGAAGGCTCTAGTAAGTCTAAGACCACTAAAGCCCTAGACATGATCCAGGTTGCCTACGGTGTGACTGCACAGGATATGTTGACTAAGACACAGGAGTTTATGTACGCTATTGATAAAGGTATCCGCAGGGAGTACGGTCAGACTTACAACGAGTTCATGAAGAGGGATGACCTCTATAAGCTTATGCGCCCACTTAAGAAGGGTGAGAAGCCAACTACTGAATACAAAGCATTCATGAAGCTGGAAGGACAAGCTGTTGAGGAAGCTCTCGGTAATGTCTTTGCACGTAAGTATGGTGAGAAGAATGCTGGTAAACTTCGTTGGGCTGCTGAAATCCTAGAGAGTGCTCGTAACGTACCTGTCATTGGTGCTCTTATTCCATTCGGACAGTTCTTCAACAACTCTGTTGTCTTCATGGCCGACCACGTAGGTATCTCCCTAGCCCTTAAACCTTTCGTAGGTAACAACAGGACTGGCTTAGAGCTAGCTCTACGTGCTGCTGCTGGTTGGACCACCATTGGTTTTGCTGCAGCTAAGGAGAAGCAGAACCTTGAGGAAGGTCTTGCTTGGTACGAAGAGCGTGATGCTGATGGTAAGGTTGTCAACAGACTATACGACTTCCCAGTATCTTTCTACAAGATGATTGGTCGGTTGGGTGCTCACATGGCACGTGACGGTGAAGTACCTAAGCCTCTGTATGACGAGTTCCTAAAGACCTTTGGTCCTGAGTCCGTTACACGTGGTATCGGTGATGCTGCTGAAGAGTTACGTGCTGTTGGTGAGAAGATTTTCTCTGGTGAGTCCGAATGGGCTGATGCAGGGACTATCATTCAAACAGCTATGGGTATGTATGGCTCAGGCTTTACACGCTTTGCTGAGCCTGTGAACGCTGCTCTGGCTATGTCTGAGGGTGAGGACTACGTAGAGCCATCACGTAACGTCGGTAACAAAGCCATGAACAACATGATCCGCTACACTGATCGTATCCTAGACAGTGTCATTGGTCTTGAGAACATGCCATTCGATACAGAAGGGTACCGTACAGAGAACTTCAATGCTGTGAACGACAGAGACATGGGAGCTAACCCTAACAGGCAGATGGGTATCCGTGAGTCTGCTGTCAACTCTTCTATTGGTAAACTCTTCAACGATGTTGGTCGCCCTCAGTGGGAGACTAACCTGGGGGTCAGTAACCCAGAAATGAAAGAGGTTTGGGAGAAGTACATCTTCCCACTCTTAGAGTTCAATGCTGATCGTCTTATGGAGAGCGGTGAGTGGGATAGTTTCTCACTTAGACGTAAAGAGACAACACTGAGGGACATGCTAACCTTAGCTAAGCAACAGGTTAAGTCTTCATTTGCTGCCACCGCCAGTGGTGACAAGGGGCAAGCTGCTCTTATCATGGACATCAGCAACCTAAAGGGGCAAGGGCGTGAGGCATGGGATAGCATGTTGGTTGTCTTCGAGGTGGGTGAGGAAGAACTTGCTGACTTAACTGTACCACAACTGCAACTCCTTAAGGATAGTATCAAGTCTGCACAGACAGCAACTAAGGCTAGGAATAGAGCCACAGTACGTGGATAAATAGAAAGAGGGGGAACCTTTCGGAACCCCCTCGTATTACTCATCTGTTTTTAACATGAGGTCAGCCCATAGGTTGGCCTCTTTTTTTATGTCCAGCATTTGGTGTGGACTGATACTCCCTGGAGTTCTTGCTAACAGCCCACCCAGGGCGACACCACAATAGTAGTCATGGGCTGTCATATTAACTCGTGGCCTACCCTTTGGCGGTGCCTGTGGTTTGGGGTCAGGGACCTTAGGGGTGAGTTGTTGCTTCTTCCTAGCCATTAGTTCACCAAGTTTAGTGAGGGCTGTCGGCTATCACTACCTGCCTCAGCCATCTCTTTGGTGAGTAGTCCCTCCAGCTCCACAAGGGTGCTTACAAGGTTGGTGTTGTCTAGGCCAGGTAGTCCAGAGCTAACCAAGGTTTCAAAGATTTGGTATCGTACATTCATTTGTTGTTCAGGTGTCATTCAGTTCTCCTTCTAATACGTTAATAGTAAAGCAATCTAAGGTTGTTGTCAAGCAGGTTCACCCCAAGTAATGCACTTGTAAGCTGCTACACCTTGTAGGCTGTTGTTAAGGGCTTCCTCTGCGCTAATGCGGTCTTGGTAACAAACTTCCATTGTAGGGTATGAGCTACGGCTAGGGACTGTGGCACACTCTGTAGGGTTCGCGTATAGGCACACGAGGGCTACTGCCGTAATCATTTGTGAATCTCCTTCAGTGTTTCGTTAGCCCACTCTAAGTACTGGGCGGCTTTGCTTAGGTCTTCAGTTGGGTTCCCTTTATACATTGCTCGGTGGTTGTACTTCATTACGTTACCCCGACAGTAGGCTACGAAGCCTTCCTTACCCAGTACTTGTCGGATGTAGTCGATGCACTCAATACCCTCCCCATGGTTGTAGTGTGCTGGTTTACTTACTGCGTCGTAGTCCATACCTATACCTTTCTTTACACTGTCTAGTGCTGTCATTCTGTCTCCTCAAATATAACTTGTTTCGCTGAGTAACCTGTCTTAGTCTCTTTGACATACCAGTCACCACCCTCGGTATACTTGATAGCCATCTTGTCTAGGGCGGGCCTCTTAGATAGTTCTCGTATAGCATCTACTCCTGCTTCTAGGTTGTCTGGCACAGTACACTCAATAATATAACGCACTAGACCCCCTCCTTGATGAACACTTCTACCCACATCCTGGTCAACGCACTACGAACAATGTCGTTCACGTCAAACTCTACGATGGGTACAGGTAGGTCATACTTCTCAATGAATGACAAGATAGTAGACAAACCATCAGTACCCTTGAGGTCTGACTGCATGATGTCACCATTGAGTACAATCTTAGAACCTTCACCCACACGGGTGAGTAGCATCTTGAGTTGATCGAAGGAGATGTTCTGTGTCTCATCGACAATGATAAAGGCATCCTTGAATGAACGACCCCGCATCATAGCCATAGGTGCAATCTCGATGTTACCATTCTTGATACCTGTCTCCACCACACCCTTACCTAGGTGCTCCTCTAGTACGTCAAGGACAGGCAATGCCCAGGGTTCTGTCTTCTCACGCAGGTCACCCTTGAGGAAGCCGATACCGTCACCCACAGCTACGTGTGGCCGTGTGATGATGATACGTTTGATCTTCTTCTCGTGGTACAGGGAAGCAGCTAGGCTAGCCACTACGTAGGTCTTACCAGTACCTGATGGGCCGAAGCAAACAACCTGCGCCTCCTGACCTAGTATAGCTTTGATGTATACACCTTGCTTCTCTGTCTTGGGGAGGATACTGATAGACTTCTTCTTCTCATCGAACTTAGTAGGTTGACGAGTGGTCTTTACCTTAGCTCTTTGCTGTACCATGTGTTACCTTTGTAGTTAAATTGGGTAAGCAGTTTGAATACTTGCTTAGGTATAATAGTAAAGTAGTTAGGACTCTATGTCAAGGTGGTCCTTATACTTTTCGATTGCCTCAAGTACTTTCTCAACAGAGGGGTATGGGTATATGTACCTAGTGTACTGTAGCCCAGCACTATCCCACTGACCGAGTTCAAAGACACCGAGGTGTATTTTAAGCTGATACTTATAACAACCATCTTCTTCCCACGTAGCGATGAACTCCGCAGGGGAAACATAGGTCTTAGTCTCAGTAGGTGTGTACTTTACCTGCATTATTTACAACTCCATTACTCGCAAGAACGAATTAACTGTCCTGAGTTCTCATCGAACTTAAGTTCACAGGCACCACCTTCCTCGATCTGTCCCTCCTCTGTAGCAGTAAGCACAGAGCCAGTCACATCGTTAGGACGGTACGTAGTACAGCCCTTACAGC
>Ga0208134_1000223_pt1 | contig 36478 bp, 55 predicted proteins | sample VirMetDEL_Mar_31_FD_184515 | JGI IMG/M metagenome (GOLD analysis project Ga0208134, IMG submission 184515) | Aqueous microbial communities from the Delaware River and Bay under freshwater to marine salinity gradient to study organic matter... | ecosystem: Environmental > Aquatic > Marine >...
AAAGTTGGTATTTGTTGTATTACCCCACGTACCAGACTGTTCGCCCGTGGCGATTTTCTCAATACCGCTTCCTGTATATGTACTTGCCATTTTGTTTCCTTACGCCGCTATTTCAGTCCAAATTGTAGTTTCCGGTGGTATTATACGCCCCCATACAAGTACAGAAGCAGTTCCCCCAGTTGCTGAAACACCAGTCACATTAACATTAGCATCGCACTCGCATACGATGTTAGCAGAATCCACAACCCCTGTCGAGCTTATGCCTGTCGGAGCTACTGGAACAATCTGATCTGTAACCGCAGTTATCTGGCCTGTGCCGCCAAAAGATACAAGCCCTGCATCCGTGTTGGCTTGCCCACCCATGCCACTATGGTTTGTACAATAGTAATATAAAGTAGGTGCGCCAGCCGCCACAACTATCTGAGTATATGCCCCAGAAGAGCCGGGGGTTCCGCTGGTTGTCACACCCGTGGTATATGCGCTTCCACCGCCATGACTACCGTCTGATGTTATAGATAGTCTTAAAGGATGACCGCTATTAGAAGCATCAGACTGATCAAACTTATAGGTGTTTCCTTCCACAAGAGTAAGCGTAGGTTGTGCGCTACCACCTATGTTGTACTTATTTCCATACCCTGCATTTACAACAGTAACGGCAAACTCCGTTAAAGGAGAGGCTGGTACAGAAACAGAAGCACCCGCTTCTATCGTGGCTGATTCGACTTGACCTGTTGCTGCCACTCCCGTGACATTTACATTTACCCCAGTACCAACTGTGATGGCTACGGTGCCTACAAAGGTTGAAGCCGCCAGACCTACGTCTGGTATAGAAGCCGCTCCCTCTACCGTTACCGCACCTACAGAACCAGTAGCTGAAATAGGAAATGCTACATCGTTGCCCCACGTACCAGAACCCCACGCTTGTGTAGAGGAGTTCCAGCCAGCAAAGACAACTGTAGCATCAGCCATATTTAAGCAATCCGTATGAGGGCGTTAGACGCATCAGCCGTTGGCATAACGATCTTAAAGTCACCATTGGTTGAGGCCTTGTCAGAGCCAAAGTCCAGAACAACTACTGTATTAGTAGTTCCTGATCCAGCGCCTTCAGTTGTGTTATAGATCAAAGCGCCCCGTGCAGTGATTGTTGCAGACGTAAACGTAAGATCTGCAAAATCTGTAAACGCCGTTGTACCAGATGTGGCTGGATTAACGCGAGTTAATGTCCCGCCCCCTGCGCTATATGAACCAGAGTTACTGACCTCGTTAGTCGAAGTATAGTCCGTAGTCGCCGCTGTAAACGAAGCGCTATTGGTATACAAAGCTAACTTAAAGGTATCACCGCCTGAATTTAAAAAGTTGTGCCCACCCTCAAGAAGCTCTTTTTTAAAAGAGGTACACATAAAGTTTCCGCTGAAAGCCATTTTAAAGTCTCCTTATAAGTTCAGCAAGTTTCGGATGCCCTGCATCTATAAGGGCGTTATACACAGTTGTACGATCACTGCGAATAGCTTGACGCATGTAGTAGGCAACAGTGCGTTCCATTTCTGCCTTGTAGGCATTTGCCTGATCTCTAATCGCAGGGTGTGTTGAATCAGATACACTTATCAGTTTACCCACACAGTCCTTTGATATCTCTTCAGGTGTAAACCCACGATTATGGGTTGTTTGTACTCCAACAATAGATTCGCTTTGAGGTACATCTACCTTCACACTAAACATTTATAGCTCCAGCCTTGGTTCGCTGCGATAACTATCGCGCTTCAGTCTACCCTCACCTAAAATCATAAGTCGCTTTAACGCTTCTTGGTACTTTTCTTCATACTGAGCAAGCAAATCAGCATCACCCTTCATGAATATGTAAGCTTCTACAAGAGACCCGTACAACAAAGCAACCTCTGCATTATCACCAAGCCAAGATGTTGATGATGTAACTATAGACGGTGGATCGTAATAATAGTGCAATTGAACTTCATATGCGGCATCTGGGGTTGGGCCTAATATAAAGTTTCCAGAAGAGTTAGTTGATGTGAAGTCACCATCAAACTCAGCGTAATACTTAGGTCTGGAATATGATGTCTTTGATGGATACGCCTCTCTAACAAAATTAACATCTTTGTTGAGAAGGAAGTGATAGTCTCCATCGCCATCTATAACTGCCATAGAAAAGGGTGCCAAGAAGTCTGATGGCCTAGCTATGAACCTAACCTGCTGGGTCATGTTCGCCGTAACATTCTTGCGGAGTTCAGGAATTAACACAGTTCTATGTATTTTCTCTTCTGCCTGACGAACAAACGTAGGAATTTCAGCGACAAAAGTTGTCTCATCATTCTCCGTGTAAGCCTGTATAGCTGCTGTTAATTCTGAATAGTTCATTTGAACTTTCCTTTAGGATATTCTAAACTTGCCACCTTGAGTGGCAGCGCCCATGCCACGGCACACCTTGCCACCACTAGCCAAGCCTAGTGCGCTTTTAATGTCTTGTTTGGGTTCCGTATTGTGATCTCTAGTTCTTCTGCGAACAGCTTCTTTTATAATTCTTTTTTTTGTACGATTTTCTTCAGCCATACGTTTTTTCTTCGCCGCTTTTTCAAGGTCTTTTGGTCGTGCTTTCGGTTTAACATCCTCAACGCCCATTTTAACTCTCCTCTTGGTACAGGTTATCGAATATTTTGTTGACATCCATAGTATAGTCTAAATCGGATTTTGAATAGTGTATATGTTGAGATGGCTTGAAGTCTGGGGCACCAGTACCAGTCTCAAACCACGCAGGATGAGTAACCCTTACACGATTGTTAGGCAGTGCCACCACATTACCAGTCCATTCCCCAGCGTCTAAAAGCTGCATAACATGGCTTTGCTTATGTTGCGCTGGGTCATCCGCTATCTCACCTTCCGAATAATCAACGGTGAACATATACTTCGCAGGATACATATTCCCATCTATCTTTGCCAACCAAGGACATGGTGTTGCCCTGTCCAAGACGTACACAGCATGGTTGTAGGACGAACAGTCCCAAGGCTGGGCATCATGCACAGCCATAGCAGAAGGCCACTCATTGAGCGGCTCATCGGCTACAAGAGCGGTTATAGGCATTCTCGCCCACATTGCGCCACCATGTACGTTCTCTTCTTCATCTTCATCCGCTTCGCATCCCGTAAAGATAACTTGAAAGCTCAAGCATCTATTTGGCATTGTCGTTACCGCTATTGCCATCGCGTGTAAGAACTCGCCGTGGTATTGTTCATGGTTGTGAGTATACTCACGGCGAACCCAACACTTGAAGTGCGGTATGTTACTTTGCAAATAAGCCAATCTATCCCCCCAAGTTGACTTTACTTTTTAGTCTTACCGCCTTTTGCATAACCTTTTTTCTTCATAGCCCCGCCTTTCGCGTAGCCCTTTTTCTTCATCATCATAGCGCCACCCATTTTCTTTTTAACAGCGCCACCTTTTTTCATTTTGCCTACACCATCAGCCGCAAACGCTGGGACACTCTTCCCATTCTTTTTGACCATAGGCATCTTGCCACCTGACTTCATTGCCACGGGCTTTTTCTTTTTCATTGCGCCGCCAGCCATCTTCTTAGCAACGCCGCCTTTAGCATAGCCTTTTTTCTTCATCGCCATTTTAAACTCCTATGTTGTTTCGACGGTAACAGTTCCAACTTCAGCTTTCATAAACTGAAGCTCGTTCCATACAGGATTCCACCCAAACAATCCGCGACTTTCAGCCAAAGACGTATCAGGCCTTGGATTTCTCAAAGACTGGGGATCGTTTATCTTTACTCTACCCAAAAAGTTTTGTGGTTGGTCTGGGTCAACAACATCACGGCCTACCAAGAATCCAGTCTTAACGCCGTTGTTAAACTCAGGCACAAGATCAGCCAAAGGATACCTGAACCCTGTCTTGTCACAGTAACCAAAAGCGTACTTTCCTCTAGCGTAACTCATCCTGCACCCGTCATAAATGTGTTAAACGGGACAAACTTAATTGATGCTGTCTCTTCATCTTCCCCAGCGGCAAGCTGAAACTGGAACTCATACTCTTGTTTTAACCCAGCAGCCATCTGTGGGTTCTTTTTCATGGCAATATAGTAAGCCATACCCGCGACTAAACATGGAACAAATCGAGGCGGTACAGATGATACCTCTGTACCTATGCCAGATGACAACCCGTCAATACCCTTTAACCTATGATACGCTATTTGATAGGTTGTTGTGTTATCAGGAACAGGCCACAAGGTTACTTTTGTTTCTGTCGGGAGCCTTTGGACGTAGATTTGGGTCGGCCTACCTTCCGTGTTTTTGTTGGTTTGCTGGGCGTAGGTCGAGACACTGACTCTTTCGAGCGAGGTGTCGATTTGGTTTGTGCCTGTTCCTGTGCGGATTTGGTGTTCGATGATGTCGATTGTATCCGCAGGAAGGGTATACGTTGCCGTACCCGCTGTAACAGCGAGCGTACCCGCTTCAATAGTGAAGAGATTAAGGCCACGATTTTGCCACTCCAATGTTAAAAGGTTTAAACTTCTTCGTGCAGTTTTAAGATCATACCCACTACGCATCTCAAGGCCAGCCCGTTCATAGGCTTCCTCAAAGATCTCTGGCATGTCGGGGGTTACTACAGCCATTATGTCACCACGCTCCTAAACCGTTTGGTTTTCTTTGCAATCTTTTTAGGCTGCTTGGCAACCTGCTTGCCCTTCTTGGTGGCCTCGCGTTTCTTCTTTGTAGTAGCGGCGTACTCCGCAGAGGTCAAAGACTTGATAGCCTTCTCAGGAAGATATCGCTCGCCTGTAGCCTTGCTCCCTTGCGTCGATGGCTTGCCAGACTTTGTTCGCCACTTCTGCTTTGTCCAAGACTTCAAGCTCTTCTGTGACTTCTTGAGCGCCATTAACCTCTATAGCCCCCACCCGCTTTTTTATAAGCCTTCGCCAACATTTGCGCTTTTCTTGCTGACCATTGACCCGGCTTGCCGCCCTTGCCACCAGCCTTTATACGATTAAATATACGCTTTCTCTTCTCTGGTTGGGTGTAATTGCCAGCTTCATTAACCCGACTTTTAGATTTCTTCTTTGTTTTGCCACCTTTGCCAAAACGAATAATCTCAAGGTCTTTAGCATCATCACCTGTAGAGGTTCTGTTACTTGTTAGTTGACTGCCCATCTGGGAACGAGAAATAGCCATTTAACATTTCCACCGTTTTCTTGCTTGCCTCAATCTGCTGTTAGGATCTTTAGCAGCTTTAGGAAACTTCTTCATCTGTCCAGCGGAACGGGCGCAGAAAGACTTGCGCCGCTTTGCATCCTTACTCCCCTTCTTAACCGTGCCTGTGACAGCCGTTTTTAGCTTAGATCCGGGGTTATCTCTGCGATACTTTGCAACGCCTTTCTTAGTCATCCCCGCCCCAGACTTTGTGGGACGTTTATGACCACCTTTTATGCTGTGCCCCTTCATGGAGCCTTTCTTTTTCTCAGCCATGACCTACTCAAAAAATATTGTAACGCTTACGTTTGATGGTAGGGAAGCGTACACTCCGTTCTTAGCTAGGATGCCATCTCCCGGTATTATTATATCAACCGTGCTTACAGCCTTTTCATCAACTTCAAGCAAAACTGTACCTGATGCTGCGGATGCATTATCATAAAATACGACATCACCTGAACCTCCAGATGCCGTATTCACAACCACACCTCTTAGTCGGCACCTTCGATTTACAAGTGCCGCTGAGGTATGCGAGTGTATAGATAGTACATCATTACCAGCCATACATCACTCCAGTAATAGAGTTATCACTGAACCAGTGCCTGATAGAGCAGACACATAAGCACCATTATCAGCAAGTATACCATCGTTAGGAAGGAACACATCGTTCCATCCCGCTGGAAGAGTTAGATCCAACAGAGTGTCTCCTGATGCGGAGCCATTCTTAATGGTAAAGGCTGTGATGTTAGTGGCATATACCAAAACGCCCTGTATTCGACTTCGTGCGGGGCCGACGACCCCTGCACTAAATCCTGATGTTGCGACATTAAATGCCCGTATTTCTTGACCAGCCATCTAGGCCTCCTTACGGCTGAACAGCCGTATTAAACGCTTGAGCATACATCACTGTTATAACAACTGATCCCGCATTTGTACCTGCACTTGAGGTCGCAGTTAATTTCAAATCAGATGTACCAGTGTTTTTCCATGTAAGTGTACCACCGCCAGAAGCGCCTAACGCCTTAATACCTACAGTAGTTCCAGAAGCAACAGCATTAACAAGGGTCGCTGCACCGCCTACGGTATCACCAACACTGATATTCGTCGTAGTGTTAGCAGCCACTTCTAAATCAATGATAATGTCTACGATTTTTGAGTTGGCAGGGATTACCACATTTGTGGCTTCTGCTGCGACAGCGCCGCCAGAAATATCCATTACATGTTGTTGAGTCATTACAACATAACCTACGTTTGCTATGTCTGACCCAACAGTAGTGCCCGTTGTGTTGCGGATGTTGCCAGCCCGTATAGGACCAGAAAAAGTAGTAGTACCCATGTCGATCTCCTGTCTGGGTTAGTCAGACACACCATGTGTCTGTCAGGGATACACCTATAGTAATAGATATTTAAACAAAAAGAAAGGGGCAACCGAAGCTGCCCCTGAGTTATAAGTAAGGAGAATATATGAAGTACCCTCCTTATAACATACTTTATGCTCCGCGAGAAGCGTACATTCCCAATGGGTCTGAAACACCAAAGCTGTAGCGCTCACGCGCTTTATAGCGCACGTTACCGGTGTCAAAGTCACCATCCATGCCTGTTTGCATAGCGGTACGGACAAAATGCTTCATGCCGTTAGGCACATCAGTTGTGATGAAGAAGGCATCATTGTCTGTCAGATAGTGGTTCACCGCATAACCCTCTGGGATAGACCCGTTTGAGTTAAGTGCGTTGATATCATTATCTGCTGTACCAACACGCAGAGTTGTTTCCAACAAGCGAGTTGCAACAAACATTAACGCTGGTGGAATGATTAGCTTACGAGGGCGAGCAGCAATCAACAAACCACGTTCATCAGTGAACGCAGCAATATCAATAACAGCTTGCTCAAGTGAAGTCTCATTCAAGTCAGCATCAGTTGCAGGGCGGTTAGCGTTAGTAGTGCCCTCAACGGTTGGGTGCGCTGTGCTAAACAAAGTAACGCCATCACCTGAGTTAAAGGTGGTGAAGCCTGTGTTCAACAAAGAAGCAGCCTTTGTTTGCTTTGTGTATGCCATACCGCGAGCAAGAGCTTTGGTATAACGAGCAGAAAGCGAATCATACAGATTGTCTTCCATAGCCTCTTCTGTGATAGAAAAGCCCATTGCGACTGTCTCATGATTGTAACGCGCAGTGAATGATTCCTGTGCGTTGTCATAAGAAATTGAAGCACCTTCTGCTTTCACAGGGGCGGCTCCAAAACCTGATAATTTAACTTCCTCTTCAAAGCTACGCTCTGAAGTTTCAGTTTCATAGATCTCAGCATGTTCGTCTTCGTACTTGCCGTACTCCAAACCAAACAATGCATTCAGACCCGGTAGTAGCTCTTTAAGGAGCTGGGCGCGTGAAATAGCCATGATTTAACCTCCTTATAAGCCTACGTTATTGGTCATCTGGTGAGCGCCCGGATTGAACTTTACAAGTACATCTGGGAACGCATCAGCAGCATCTGACACATGTGAAACGATACGAAACGCCGCTGCGGCAGTCTTCACCGTAGCGTCTAATGCAGATGTAGAGTTACCTGTCGTGGTATTACCAGTTGAGGTAGACTGTACTGCTGCAAAGAATGTGTTTGTACCGATAATTGTTTGCGCTCCTGTACCATCAAGCTGGGCTTGGAATAGTACGTTTGGATCGTCAACAACATATGCCTTGATCGCAGTGCTGCTACTGTTTGTACCAGATGGATAATACTGCGCCTGAACACGTTGGCCTGAAGAATTTACATACTCACAACCAACAAAAACGCCGATACCACCAACGCCTGTTGTTCCTGAGATGCTGTTAGATGTCAGGTCTGAACCTGAACCAGTTGCGAGTGCGATGTAACCATCAGCCCCAATGATAACAACTTGCCCGTAAAACAGGTTTGTTGCTTCTCCAGCGGGGTCAATGAGATACTGATTGGTCGCACCAGCATACGGCATTCCGTCTGCGCGGCGCACAGGTTTTAAGCCGTAGGGAGCTGCTGTAGTAGCCATTTTCTCATACTCCTAGAGTTTAAGTTACGACAAGCTCCCCAAAGGGGTTACTTGCCAAATGAAGATCGTGTGCTCCGTTCTGGATTTAGAACGGGCATACGAGGGTCTGATTGTTTCAGATAGGAATTATCAACCGCTTCCATCTGGCTCTGTGCCATGTCTAGCTGCTTCTCAACCCTAGCCTCAACTTTTTCGATGGCGTTTTGACATAACAATAAGCCACCTACCTCAATGCCGTCTTGAAATCTCGAATCAATATCGGACACGATTTGAAGGTTCGGATGATCCTCTTTACGAACAGGTGTCCAACCTTCACGAAATCTGGAAGAAACGTTCTTGTTATCCGTAGTACCCAAGGTAGAGGTGCGAATCCAGCGATAGCTAATGCCAGCGCGAGGTTCGGGGGTCGGTAACATTGTCGGTCTTTCCCATGACACTTTGCGTTTGACCGCTTCGCGGTCATCATTACTGCGTGAGGTTCTGTTACTCATTTGGATTGATCCTTCAACATTTGCGCCACATATTGCTCATTCGAGATACCAAGCCGCTTGGCGAGAGAGGCTTGCGTCGAGGTTAATCGCACTGTGCGTGGCTTTTTTGTCGATCTTGACGGTGCGGCGACCACGGAACCGGCCTGACGTTGGGGTGCTTCTTCCTCTATTTGCCCACCGTCAAACTTATCTGGAAAGGCTTTTTTCATAGCCTTGTCTATTTCATCATAATAAGAATCGCTTCTCGGATCAATCCCTGATTGTACAAGCTTTTGATGTACCCCATATGCAAAGCCTGTCATCTCAGGAGTTTCAGGATTCTCAAACCAAGTGTTCTTCTTCCCCCACTCAAGAGCTTTTGCATCGGGTGTATTAGCTTGCGGGGTAGGTTGAGCATATTGCGGCTGCTGCGGCGGCGCGGTTCTAACCTGTGGTTTGTAATTATTTACCCTATCAGACTCTACTTTCAGGGTCGTTAGCTGCTCTTGCGCGGCTATTAGCGCATCGGGATCACCAGACTCATACGCAGCTTTGTACGCAGATTTAGCCTTGTCTAACTGCGCTTCGATACGTCCTTTAGCCTGCCCAATAAGAGTTTCTTCGCCCGCATCAAGATTTTTCCGCAGTTGTTCGTTTTCAGATCTAATCTGTTGAGCATACCGCAGGGCCTCTTCTTGTAGCCTATGGGCCTCAAGTTTTTGCCGTTCTTGCTCCTGCGCTTCAAACTTTAGCTTGTTTATGCGCTTTTGAACTCCAACAGAATATTTATCTATCTCATCGTCAGAAGGCACTTCTGGCTCTCTGTCTTCTGCTAGACGTGGTTTTTCTTCTTCTGGAGTATCATCAGATATTTCTATCTCAAACGACTCATCCACAACATCTTGTGTTTCAGGTGATTCGTTTTCAAGATCTTGTTCTGTAAGCTCTGGTTTATCTGCCAAATTATTCATACCCGTGTATACCCCCGTGGATCTTCGACAACTGCTTCAACAGTATCGTCGTTTACAAGTCGAAACTCTTTCCCATGAATCTTAAACCTCGTGCCTGAATAAGATCTAAAGATCACAAAATCACCTTCTTTGCAGTAGGCTCCGTTTGGAAATCTATCTTTATCAGAATACGCATCAGGGCCAGTTTTAATTACAAACCCTATAATAGAAGCGGTTTCTTCTGCCTGCCTAAGTTGGTCAGGCATGTACACTCCGCCTTCAGTCTTCTCATTAACCTCAACAGTGCTAATAAGAACTTTGTAGCCTTTTGGTTCTGGCAACTGAGTTGCTACTTTGTCGTCAGTTACTTTTTCATCTTTATACATTGCATATACCTTGCAGTGATTAAGGTTCACAGAAACCTTGCGCGGTCTATCCGCGAAGCCCCCAATTACGAAATAGAATACTAGAACTTATTGTGCAATAATTCTTTCTTCCAGATCAACTAAATCAGCTTCAATTAGTTTTAAAGCCTCGTATCTCCCTACAAGACGACAGTAATCTTCCATAGATTGTGCTTGGCCCCCAGCCAAAAACTGCTCTATCTCCGTCTTGGACTCGGATATGCTACGTTTCATCAACGCAACAACTGTATCATCCATCCCCCTTACTTAGCTCCCTTGCTATTTCTACCCCAAGTTTAGCCCCAGCTTGCTGATCTGCTCGCTGAGAGTTATCAAGATCGGTAGCCAACTTAACTCCCAACTTGGCCCCCTCTCTTTGATTAGCGGCTTTAATCTTCTCAGCCTCAAGCTGAAGTTTAGCCGTGTCTAGTTGCATCTTATGCTGAAGCTCTTGCGCCTTTAGCTGAAGCTCTTGTTGCTGCATCTGAACTACAGGATCTTGCTGCTGTTGTTGTGCCTGCTGCTGAGACATCTCTGCCTGATCCTTCTTGAGTAGCTTCTCTGCTGCGTCTTTAGCAAGCCTAGATATCTCTACCTCAACATCTTCTGGTAATGGTTGATCTTCGTCAGGCATCTCAACACCCAACATTTTCTCCATCTCTCTGCGATATTGGAACGCAACATGTTCTGTGATGTGTGCAGCCATCGCCTGCTGTATAACTTGAGCAAACGGAGACTGGCCTACCATTTGCGAAAGTTTAGGATCTTCTGCCGCTGCCATATGAACCGCTATATGCGCTTCGTGATCTTGGTATTTAAACGCCTTAACTGGCTCCTGTTTAAGAATCATCATATTCTCAGTGACAGGGTCAGAAGGTTTAATATCTTCTGGAAGCTTAATTAAATCACCCGCGTCTTGAATACCAAGAACCTCAAGCATCTGCCTATGCAACTTACCCATATCGTATAGTTGCGGGGCCTGTTGAGCCAACTGTAACGCGGCTTGATACTGCATAATCCGCTGCGCCATAGTAGCGGCGTTAGGGTCGGATACAGGTATAACGTCTATACGTTTGTCAAAATCAGCCGTTCTACTGAAGTCTCCGTCAACTTCATATACATACTCATCGGGCATGTAATCGTGGACAATCTTAGCAAGAAGTCGTAACTCTTTTTTCATGGCAGCATGAAGGCGGGCCTGTACACCAGACATCACTTTCATCGACCGCTCCAAGAGGGCAAGAGTTGTGCCCACGGGTGCCTGTGCGTTCATATCCCCTACTTGGATGTCTGCGACTGAGCCAATTCGGCGTCCCTCTTCGACAATATTTCCAAGTAAAGAGTACAATACGCTTGATGGCTCTTTGTAAGGGATAAACGTAATCGAGTCACGGATGGCACCGCCCGGTACGTCCACATCCCTAAATTCACCCGGCATAAGAGGAGTGTCGTCCCCCTTAATACGCATACCGCGAGCTTTAAGCCCTGCTGGCAAATTCGACAGTGTGCCAGCATCAACCAACTGGCGAAGGATAGAGGTAGCCGACTTAGCAAGGCCACCAATAAGGTGGATAAGACCCGTTCCATAAAACCCAAGGCCCGGTAGATAGCGGTAATGAACAAAGTGTAGGCGTTTTTTCTTTTTAGCGTCATCTTCGTACCAATTCTTGCGGATAGACAATATTTCACGAGACGATTTATCTATAGTTACTACATAGGGCCGTGCTAACTCATCAGAATCATCAAACCCCTCGGGCATGTTCATCGTGACATGCATTTCAAGGATCGTATGCCTATCGTCGTTTTCAAGAACTGCGCTTTCCCCGTCAAGTTCATCGTATTTCTCTTGTATATCGGAAAAATCAGGGGCCGGTGCGGGCAGCTCTACATCTCTATAGAACCCTGCCACTTGTAATTCTAGTATCTCGTTTTCCGTTTTCTTCATAACATGCGTGTAACGCGGGCATGTCATAAGGTCAGTTGCCCCGTAGGACACAACAAACTCTTCTGAAGGAACAAATACAGCGCAGGGCCTATCCATAAGAGGATCGTAGTATACTTTCTTGAACGCAGATCCTGCCAGCGGGAGCTTAAACAACATCTGCTCCATCTCATCGCGGTACTCTGTCATCTCCTCCGTCAAGAGGTAATTCATCTCGTTCTGCACACGCTCGGCTTGGTCAAACTTTTCTGGGGTCAGCTTGCCCATAATCTTACTTCTTACAGGGCCTGAAGCGGGGAACAGCTCCCCCATAGCCTGCGCTTGAAACCGTACAACAGCCTCAGTAAGCACGGGGTGAAACACCCCAGAAGCTCCTGCCCAAGGCTGTTGGCGCTCCTCAATCTTCATACCAAGAAGGTCTAAACCTTTTACATAAGCCCTAGCCCAATCAGAGCGTGACTCACGATCAGACTCAAAATCACTCACAAGCTCAGATGCCATAGCCTCAAGGTCTGCTTCGTCTATAGACTCAGCTAGGTTTGAATCGTGATCTTGTCCCATTAGTTGCTCTGACAAGCCACCTTCAAAATCAATTATAACCCCGCCATCTTCAGTCTCCATAGAAACAGCTTCGGGGTTTATAACTTCAATAGTAAGCTCTTCTTCAGATGGATTCTCTTCGATCTCTAAATCAGAAGGAACTAAAGGTTTTTCTACAGCCATGTGCGCTCCGTAAGCGGTGTGTGGACTTAACTTATCATTTTAATGTCCGATGGTCTAGTGTCGAGGTGCGCGACTTGGGGGAAGCCACCACACCCCGACTGGGCACTGGGAGATGCGCCCATAATTATCCTTTAACTTAGACCGGCTGTTGAAACAAATATTATATTCCTGTATTAAGATATCATGGATAACATGTTGATTTGGAACATCGTACTAACTTTTGTGGTTCTACCCATAGGATGGTGGGCCAACCAAATCGCATCTGAAGTCAAGCGCCTCAATATTCTTTTGAACATGACAAGAGAGAATTATATAAAGAGGGAAGAACATGCGGGGGAACTTGGGAGAGTTGTTGACCACCTCGTTAGGCTTGAAGGCAAGATAGATAAGCTTGCAGAGAAATAGGGGGAGATAGGCATGAGATATGTTCATCTGCGCCCTAACAGCAATACTAGCTAGTCAAAGCCCTGCTATAGGTCTTCACCAGACCTGTGAATACAGGTGCCCTAGAGAAGTTTCACAATTTTATTACCAGTACCCAGCTAAGGTCAGGGTTCCTTGGAAACACTTCTGCCCACCGTACATTGTTGTTGGTCGGGGAAGAGAGACATGATTGATCCATTTACGGCGTTTGCGGCTGTCAAATCTGCGGTTGCAGCGGGCAAGGAACTCGTCAACGTCACCAAGCAGATTGGTGAGTTCTTCGACGGGGTAGACGAACTACGCGCTGCCCATGAGAAAAAGAAAAACAGTTTGTTTTCAGGTTCTGATGAAAATGCAATGGAGACGTTTGTGAACTTACAAAAGGCCAAAGACGCTGAGGAAGAGCTTCGTCAGATCGTCATTGCAACCAGAGGTTTTAGCGCATGGGGTGAATTGCAAGCTATACGGGTGCAAGCAAGAAAGGACCGCAAGGCCAAGATTGAGGCAGAGAAGAAACGCAAAGCAAAGCTAATTGAGAGGATTGTTATTTATGGCGGGGCTACAATTATTGTTTCTATAATGATGGGTATCACTGTTGTAATAATCCTAGCGAAACAAGGAAGGCTGTAGTGGCTGATGGGTTAAGCGGGATAGGTAACGCACCGTTTAATGTAGGGTCTGATATCCATCAGCAAACTCAAAGTCGTGAACGTATAGAAGCTCACCTTGCTGAGCAGAGGGTAACAAAGGAACATAGGGCCAACCACACGCATCTGGAGGCGCTCAGAGAGCAGAGATTAGATCTTGGCAAGGCTTATGATAGGTTTGGAGCAAAAACTACAGCGGATAGGCCGCAGGGAACTAAGTTAAACATAGAAGTTTAGTAATATTCCACAGGTCTACGGTATGTAGGCTCATCATCCCACTCGTCTGTGGGTAATCTGATGAACCCACCCTGCCTAAATCGCAACAACGCCATAACCGTAGAGTCAACAAGGTCATCGTTAGACATAAACGGGAACCCTGCCACCTCTTCTATGACCTCCTCGGCCCAACGCTTGGCTGGTGCCCACACAAATCCGCTGGCTATGATGTCTGATACACTATTAAGGCGAGCCATCTTATCCCCAGTACCCCTATGAGGTGTATATTCTTGTACTGGGAGGCCCATACGGCGTAATTCTTGGTACAAAGCTACACCAGAGGACTTTTTCTCCACAATAAACGAGTCTGGCTCCCAACCTTTGTACTCTTCAAGCGCCAGACCCTTCAATTCTGGAAATTCTAAGCGTTCTTTGATGCTATTTAGCAAAATTATGTGGTGTGCGTTCTCTTCTTCATTAAAAAACACACCCCAAGTCGTCAGCGCGGTGTAATCGGCGCGATTATTTTTCTCTGCGGCAGCGTCAAGCGACATAATTATATATTCACAGTGGGGTGGGTCGTCTTTTGTCCATATTTGCCACCATTCCCGCTTAACAATCGACGCTTCTTCAGCCGTGGGCTGCTGTTGATACTGCGAGTTCCATTGGAATGTAGGCATCGACGCCTTTGTGCGCAGCAATGCGGTTAAATCAAAGAACTCAGGCCACAGAGGCTTCTGTATCGGCTTACCGTCAGAGTCCTCGCTGTCCAAAATGGCGGGAAACTCTACGATTTCGTACTGATCTGACTCTGGATTCTTGACCATATCGGTCGTCACGCGCCCCGTAAGGTCGTCCATGTGCCAACGAGTCTGGATTATGGCAACCCTACCGCCCGGCATAAGGCGAGTACGGGCACCGAAGGTGAACCATTCATATGCTTTCTCAAACACAGAGAAGTTTCCGTTAATAACATCCTGCTCAGAATGAGGGTCATCAACAAGCAGAAGATCAGCGCCACGTCCCGCAAGTGCAGACCCAATACCACACGCATAATATTCTCCTCCAAAGTTTGTATTCCACCGCCCCGCAGACTTACTGTCCACCGCCAGCGATACCTGCGGAAATATTTCTTTGTAGTCGTCTACCGATATCAGGTTCCTCACCTTACGCCCGAAGTCCACAGCGAGATCGGTAGTGTGGGACACCATCATAACCTTCTTGCCGGGATTACGCCCCAAGAACCACGCAGGGAAAAAGATACTCACAAGCTGCGATTTACCATGTCGCGGCGGGATGTTTACACATATACGGTCTTTATCACCCTGCTCAATGTCCATCAGCATGTCTGCGAGGATGCGGTGGTGCTTTCCGACCTTATAATCTGGCTGCATCCGTTTACAAAACTCTATCAGATCATCTTTGGCATTGTCGTTACGCTGCCTGTTCGCCAGCTCATCGACCATCTTGTCGATCTCTGCGACCTCTTCAGGACTAAACTGGTCGAGGTTGTCCAGCATAGTCTGTATATCTTCTGGGGAGAAGTCTAAGTTTTTTGCAACAGTGGTAAGATCTTTAGGCATCGGGAGGCCCCAGTGTATCATCCAACGATATGACCGGGGCCTCCACGACTACTGCGTCCTCTACATCAGAATCGGCTGGGTCTATAAGTTTAGCCAGTTTCCCACGTAGTTTCTCTTTGATGTCGTCTGTAGTCTGGTGCGTTATTGTAACTTCAGACTTCTCTGCAAACAACCCCACATCGCTGATCTTACCAAGCAGCTCCAAAGCACGTATACGCACCCGTGGGTCGGGGTTCTCTGTCTCCTCAATCAGTTTGTTCGTGACGAGGTGCCTCACCTGCGTAGCACTCTGCACAACAGAATGCCCAAAATCTCTTAGGATCTTGTCTGTCAGTAGGAGGGTAGCGGGTGGGGTACGTGATATATTCCTAAGCGTAGCCTTCTTTGAAGTACGCACAGGATCGGCAGCATATGCCATACTGATCTCCGAAGCGTTATCCCTGTCCTCTGCGGTTATGCCTATTTCTAACCCGTGGGCATGTAGATGTTTAGCGGTCTCGGCAGCAGCTTCAGCTTTGCCGGTAAGGTCTTTGGGTGGGGGCACGTCTTTGATTGGCACCCCCCGCTCTGGTGTTATTTGTAATGCCATATGTAGTATTTAGACGAATATTATAATTATTTCAATCTCCTCACGTTTGAGGTGTGGTTACTGGGTATAACGGCAGGGTGGGGGTGGGGTTTAGCCGACACAGGTAAATAACGCCGAAACCGCTTAACCTGTACTCTTCTTCAAAGGCCGATTTCGTTGAAACTCAAAATATTTGTGCAGATTAGTATGTATAAGTAGATATGTGTGACGCGCTGTAGAGGGGGGTCGGGGGTAGGTGGGGGTTAGCTAGTCAGCTAATTGCTGATATTTACTGCCATTTGCTGCCATTTACTTGCGTTTGCCGGTGTTTTCCGTATACTGGTTGGCAGAGAAAGGGATTGGCCCTATCTCGCAAAGTTAGCCAAGCGGCTAACACATTCCTTGAAGGGGAAATACTATGACTGAACTATCTGTAAACAAAAAAGCAATCAACGCGGCTGCTGCGGTTGATACTGCAAACACTAACACGATCGCGGCGCAAGCCTCGCGGGCTGAAGCCTCGGCGCTGTTCTTTGTGCCTGCCGCTAATCTCGGCGCAGACTATACAATGCTCGCCAAGCCTACGGGCGACGACGCAAAGAATAATCTCTGGGTTGCCACGCGGCAATGGGCTTACGATGTATGCGCAACAGTGTTGGCCGGTGAAGCCGGTCTAGCGTTCTTGAATGATGCTACCACGACCGGCAAAGCTGAGATGGCTATCACGCAGGGGCGGATGAAAGGCCAGACGCGGGATAAAAAGTATATCCAGCAACAAGTCGGCAAGCTTATCGGTCTTATCAAGGCGGATCTTAAAAAGGCTGCTGACAAGCCAAGCGATGGCGCTAGCGATGCTGTCGAGCGTACTGACTGCGACAGGTTCCTTGATGCCATTGCCAAAGCTGCAAAGCAATGCAGCAAGGCAAAGCCTGATAATTCGATCCCGACAGAATATGTCGAGGCGTTCAATGAAATGATGGCGAAACTCAAGTAACCATCAACGGTGCCAGCCAATGGCTGGCACCACTAACACTCACATGAAAGATAATGATATGAAAATCCCTTATTATAAAAATGAAACATTGGCCGATATGTTGTTAGACGTTGAAGCCGCTAAATCAACAATACACGGCCAGATGAAAAACTTATATGCCGCAAAGCACGATTTACAGCTCGCTCTTGCACAAGTAGAAAACGCAATGCGTATAGATCATGAAAGCATACGCCTTGAAATACATGGGTGTGATGATGATCCAACCGATGTTGTAGATGCGCTTGATATGTAATCCCACGCCTCGACCGGAAACGGTCGGGGCTTTTTTGTGCCCCGCGACACCAGTTATTTCGATGCCAGTTATGATACCAGTTCTGTGTATTAGCGGTGAGCGGTGAGCGACACAGAGCGAGCTGTCGTCACGCGATGTTGTACGTTGGAGTCTTGTCCCACACAAGTTGCAGTTAGCTGCACGGCTAACTCTATCTGGGCGATGCCAGTTATTTTATGAGCGGTGAGCGGTGAGCGATTTGCATAAGTCATTGAAAATAAAGTAATGTTCCCAATGTTCCAAAATGGTTTTTAAGAATGGAACAATTAACCTATTGATTTTAAAGCAATGTTCCTAATGTTCCAAATGTTCCGTTAAATATTACTACACTTCCATGTGACCCTTCCCTCCCCTTATGCAGCATATTCCATCCAACACCATTATACCCCTGTAGTACCCTAAAATCGCGGAACATTGGAACATTGCTTTAATAACAAAGACTTACAACGGAACATTACCCATTTTGCTACGGAACATTAGGAACATTACTTTGTTTTCAATAAGTTAGCCCATCAGCTAACCCCGACCCCACATGCCACACTACTCACATCTACACACAGTTACTCACCTAATAACGGAACATTACTAATCAAAATACATTTACTCACAACAAGATAAGTATTGACACGTTTACTTATATATGCTATATTTGTGGTACGTTCACTTTTGCAACGAGGATCAGTCATGTCTTACAACACCGAAACAGTTAGCCGGTCAGCTAACACTCTGCCTACCGGCCGAACCACCAACCAAACCAACGGCCTAACACGCGACGAGGCACAAGCCATCGAAGAATACCTTTTCCAAACCCGCGGCTTTGGGGTGCGTGTCATGCCAACCAAAGCTCGCGCTCTTGTCGAGCGTATGCCCGCAACCTACGACCCCGCGCCATCCTATCGCGCAATCAACAAGCGTGACATTCACGCCCGCAAGCGTTGGGGTGACGAGTGATGGCGAGGATAGGCGCATTTACAATGGACGGTACACGGATGCTAACCTGCCGATCATGCGGCGAGGATACGCTACACCCCGAGCGTTACAACATCGGGTATAATTACTGCATGGACTGCGGAGACTTCCGCGCCCGTGAAGAACGCGCAGGTTGGTGCATCGCACCTATCGCGCACAAGCAAGGGGCTACCCTTGTGACAAACCGCAACGACCTCAAAGGTCTCAATAAATACACTGGAGAATAATTATGAATATGATGAAAGGGATTGATGGAGTTAGCCACACAGCTAACCCCAAGCGTTGGGCCGAGGATGTCATACTCGCTTCCACCGCGCCCAACGCAGATGACATTGTTTCGATTTCATCCGCTGCGTTGTTGGTCAGTATGACCATATCAAACTGGGCAGGCCGCAAGTTGGATCGCAAAGCGTCTGCCGAAGTATCGGACGCTAACGCCGCCGAGCGCGGTGTGGCTAACGTCAACAAAAAGCTATTGGGTAACAACGAGTACCTAAAAGCAATACAGACGCATGTATCTGCGGCGCGTGACATGCACACACGCATGACGATGCCTTGGGGTAAGACGGGTTGGCAGCTATGCCCGACCGCGCAGTATTTCAAATACACCGAAGCAATGACGGGTATGCAGAACAAGTTCTATGAGTTGGTTCAAGAGTTCTTGGATAACTATGAGCAGGCTGTCGAGGACGCGCACTTGTTCTTGGGTGATCTTGCAAACCCTGACGACTATCCAAGCCTAGAGAAGTTGTCACGCAAGTTCTCATTCACCCTCGATGAAATGCCACTGCCTACCTCTGGCGACTTCCGCTTGGACATCGCTAACGAAGGAATTAGCCAGTTGGCTAACAAGTACGAGAAGTTCTACACCACGCAGTTCGAGACTGCGATGGGTGACATATGGAAGCGTACCTATGACGCGCTGTCTAACATGTCGGAGCGCCTCGACTACGAGACCGATATCGTAGAATACGTGGACGATGCGGGGCGTACCAAGCGCCGCAAGGTCGGAGCCAAAACATTCCGCGATACGCTTGTGTCCAACGTGACCGAGATGGTCGGACTGCTCAAAGTTAGCAACGTAGCTAACTCCCCCCACATGACTGCTATGGCTGAACGTCTGGAAGATGCGATGCTAGGAGTCACACCCGCTGCCCTGCGTGACGACGAGTCGCTGCGCAAGCAGACAAAAGCCGAAGTAGATGCAGCCATCGCTGCGCTGCCAACACTAGACATATAAACAGATTGGAGAAACCTCATGTCAACTAACACAATGTATGCACTGAGCATCGAAGAAATCGCTAACGCCATTGCAATCCAAGTTCCTCTGCCACCAGAGGACAAGACAACCATAATCGTCGAGGGCGAGATGGGCAGCGGCAAGTCATCAATCCTCAAGGTGTTGGCCGAGGATCTACCTGACCACAAGGCGATCTATTTCGACTGCACGACTAAGGCCGATGCGGGCGACCTGATGTTGCCGAAGTTCAAGGATTTGGAAGGCAACGACTATGTTAGCTTTGCGACTAACGAGGAGCTTGGTATGCACCTCAAGGATACGCCGCTCATTATTATGATCGACGAGGCGGGCAAGAACCGCGCTATCCAGAACCCGCTCAATCGTTTGTTCCAAGAGCGAATGATCGGTATGCATGAGCTACACCCAGAGAGCGTTGTCTTTGCGACGACTAACCTTGGGTTCGAGAATGTGGGCGACACGTTCCTGCCGCATACTTGCAACCGCGTTACATTCGTGCGGATGCGCAAGCCGAATGCGATAGAGTGGATCGAACACATGATCAACCTTAAAGCTGATCACGTCACGCTTGCATGGGTCAAGGACAACCCGCAGGTGTTGGCATCGTCTGACGATGTGAAAGACCCCGAGGATAACGTCTACATCAACCACCCCAAAGCGCAGGGGCGTCGATCGTTCTGCACAGCGAGGTCTATGCACAAGGCGTCAAACTACATGAAGATGCGCGACAAGCTCAATGACAAGTCTCTGACCGCGCTGCTCATTGGTACGATTGGTATGCGTGGCGGCATGGATCTGATGGCTCACCTCAAGTTAGCCGATCAGCTACCTAGTTTGGAGTCGATCAAATCCGATCCCAAAAACGCCAAGGTTCCAACCACAGCGGCAGGTATCTGTATGGTGGTCTATCGGACATTGGCAGCTATCGAACAAGACTGGCTCAACTCTTGGATGGACTATATGGCGCGGCTAGATGCCGAGGCGCAAGGTATGTTTGCCAATGGTGTCCGTGCGCCAAGATACAGCAAGCAGGCGATGGTCATGCAGAACCGCAAGTTCACGCAGTGGGCAGCGGATAACTCGCATATGTTTTCATCAGATCAATAAGGAGAATAGCAGATGAAAGGGAAAAGAGTAAAAAATGCAGGGAAAAAGAAATTAGCGATTGGCAAGCCGGTCGAAGACATAGACCCATCATATCTGGAAGAAATTTTAGAGAACCCAGAAACAGTAAACCGTGCAACCCGCCGCGCTGCGGCAAGCATGAAGCGTAAGCAAAAGGAGGATTGATATGACCACTATCAACCATGAAGTGAACGAGATGATCCAACTAGAGGAAGACACTTACAACGTTATTGTCGATCTCAAAGCTATGTTGGAACACTACGTTTCAGGTCGCGCAGGCAACAGTTCGACGAGAACACAAGCGTTAGTAACCATAAAAGAAGCAAATGAATTATTGAAAAAACTAAGGGAGGTTTAAACAATGTTACAGTTAGGCGGTAAGCTAACCGAGGAGCAGCGGCTCGAAAAAGCCGTTGTTCAAATCATGCACAAACAACCTGCCATTGGCGGGTTGGTTATGTTGGGCAAGCGTGTTGTATGTGACAAGACACGCACGGCATGTACCGATGGACGTGACGAGTGGTATGGGCGTGAGTTTGTACGCGGCCTGAACGACAAGCAGCTACGCTTTCTCGTTCTGCATGAGATGTATCACAAGATGTATCGTCACTTGATTACGTGGCGGCATCTCTGGAAGAAGTGTTCCGACACAGCCAACCGTGCGATGGACTATGAAATCAACATCAAGATACTCGACGAGTATGGAGAGTTCGTGGAGTGGATCGAAGGCGGCTGTCTCGACGAGACCTATCGTGGTTGGGGCACAGCTAAAATATTTGACGACATCTACAAGAAGCGCAAAGAACGCGAAGGCGGTGAAAGCGGTGACGGTGAAGGCGGCGGTGGCGATGGTGGCGGCGATGGTGACGGTGAACCATTCGACGATCACGATTGGGAAAGTGCTAAGGAGATGACCGAGGAGGAGAAGCGCGAGCTAGAGCGTGAGATCGACGAGGCAATCCGTCAGGGCAACATCGTGGCAGGCAAAACCGGAAGCGGTGGCAGTCGTGACATGGAGGAGTTGTTGCAGCCCAAGGTCGATTGGAGAGAACCGTTCCGCGAGTTCTTCATGGCTACCTGTGCGGGTAACGACAATTCGACGTGGCGTAAGCCCAAGCGTAGGTTCATTGCACAAAACGTGTATCTGCCATCGACGTTCAGCGAGACCATTGGCGAGTTGATACTTGGCATCGACACGTCAGGCTCGACATTCGCGCCGGGGGTGTTGCCTGCGTTTATGACCGAGACGAAATCCATCTGCGATATGCTACGCCCCGAGCGGGTTCGCATCTTGTATTGGGACACAGCGATCTGTCGTGCTGAAGTGTACGAGCAGTACGAGTTGGACAACATGATACACACCACGCAGCCCGAAGGCGGTGGCGGCACGGACGTTAGCTGTGTGGCTAACTACATCGCAGAGCATAAGCTCGACCCGCAAGCTATCGTGTTGTTGACCGATGGGTATCTATTCGGAGGCTGGGGCAACTGGCATCATCCGACCCTGTGGTGCGTGTTGGACAATGCGAGTGCGCGTCCGACCAACGGCAAAACAATTCACATCAAATCGGAGGATATGTGATGGATGATTGGCGCGACATAGAAGGGAAAAGTGGGTGCTACTGCGTGATCTGCCATGAAGGTGTCAAAGAAGAATACTTCGACAAAAGTGGTGGTGTATGTGGGAATTGTGATTGGGATGACCCTGTGTTGGGTCAATCCTTTGAAGAGGAAGGAACCAGATGAAGTATAAAGTGTTTAGAAGTTACACAGTATGCGAGATGCATGTGGTGGAAGCCGATGACGAAGATGCCGCAATTAATTTAGTTGAAGGTGATATCGAAGACTATTTCGTTAAGAGTTACGATGGTGACTACGACCGCGATGAAAACCATAAAATTATCTATAATGTGGAGGAAGTATTAGGTGAATAATATTTTTGTAGATAACCCGTTCATCCGCTGCCCCGAATGTAGCGGAGAAGGGGAGGTAAGCGCAGAGCGAGCAGTCTGCATGAGTAACGACAACCCATATGGGTACTTGGAAGAGTACAAACGAGAGTGCGATAATTGTGGGGGGCTTGGCGAAATCGAAAGGGATTATGATGATTGAATTTTTTACAGCTTTGATTTGGATTTTGTGGAGGGAGTGTGATGGATAATTTTAAATTTGATGCAGATGAATCGTTTAATGCCGCGTTAAAAACTATGGGCCGATTTTTGGAAGATCATAACGAGGAAGGACCGATGGCTACAGTTAGTTTGGCGAGAGCCTTGGGCGGATTGTTGGTGCTAACAACATCAGAGGATCAGCGTGATATGGCTTTAGGCACTACGATCAGCCAATTATGTGATACGTTCACTGATTTTTTACATATGGAGGCTGAGGTCGATGATTGAGTATTTCACGGCGTTGATCTTGCACTACGAGTTGCAGGGCAAAGAAGTCGAAGCGGTGGTGTGGTTTGAAACCGAAGCCGACTGCCAAGCGGTGATGCAGAATGATATTGCAGCGCCATTGTACGACGAGTTGTATGACTTGTACGGCAATAACATAATGATGTTCTGCGAAGTATCGGAGGGCGTCTCAAATATAATCAGGCCGAAAACACGGCCAACACAGGAGAATAACTAATGGCACTTACATATTCAGCATTCCAAACTTTTGCAGAGGTGGAGCATCACTACAATGCTGTCAAACCTTTGATATCGAAATGCCACACCAAAGCGGAAGATATCCGACCCATCGGGGATCGTAAGCGTAAGTGGGAGCGCATCGTTAAACTCAGCGATTACTGTTATGCGTTGGTTGACGGGTATTGCTATGGCGACTCCGTGTTCAAAGCGTGGGGCACCGACAGAACCCCTACCAAAGCGGATACCGAATTTTATGCTGCTGTCGTATGGCGCAAGCATCGTGACGGAACCACAAGCGTTAAGATACGCAACGGTACAGGGCCGTGGAACCATGTCAGTAGGTATCAGTTCCTAACACGCCACGTACCGAGAGGTATGTACTTCCTAGTGTACAACGGGAAGCAGTATATTAGGTACGACGATCACGATAGACATTTCCTAGCCAAAGGTAAAACCGTGCCAAAAGAGGTGAACCCCCATTGGAAGGAGTGGACTAATCGTAAAGACAACACGGCGTTAGCCTTCAAGCTAACTCCTGACGGGAAGTGGCTACGTGATCCAGAAACAGGCGAGGATCTGCCGACACCACCGCGTGTCAACAAAGCGTTGAAAGCCAAGTTCAAGGAGCCGCTGAGAGAGTTCTTTGAGTGGGGCATGACAATCGCAAACATGCTGCCGCTTACGGATAACGACTACATCCGAAAGATGCGCACCGAGGCGTATGACTATTATTCAGAAACAGAGGGCACAGGGTTCATACGATCCAGAGATACCTACAACGTGAAGAATTGTAGGAGTATCATCACCGACCCCGAACACCCGCTGCGCCTACCTCTGTTTGTAGAGTTCGCGGAAACCACAGCCGATGGGTGGTGGCAACACGCCTCTTACAAAGTGCAAAAAGTAGAGACGAAGGAGGATCTGTCAGCAATACGAAACAAATACAATAACTGGGTGAACAAGCACCTTGGTTTCAAATCATAATATAAAAATGGAGAATGACTATGGGATACAGCCCGTACTTAACATCAGAAGCGATGAAACAGGCAGAGAACAATAGCTATGTGGAAAATGAGGTAGCTAGGTTCGCAGATGCTGTGGCCGCTGCACTAAAAGCAAAGTGGAGCTACAAGCGTAGGAACAGCGTTTGGATCTATCGTGAGAACGAAATCTATGCGCTAGGTTTTGTGGGTTACGGCGACTTCACTGATAAAGCCAACGGAAATGTTGCGTATATTGTTCACAGTCGCAACATCGAAAACTGTAGGTACAACGACTACAACGCACAGCACTACATGTCGTTTGCCAAGCATTTCGAGAAGGGTCTAGCCAACGCTACACGCCACCTACGTACTATACCGTGTCACGTAGCTGTGGAAACCGAGCGTAAAAATCTGCGTAGACAGATGCGAGATATAGACGACTACAGTTCGCGGAAGGTTAGACAGTTGGCTAACGATGTCACCGATGATCTAAGTCGTGGCAATAACTCGCCCTTGGAGCAAGAGTTTAGAAACCTCGTAAATATGGGGCATACATGGCTTGACGCAAACTTTGGTGAGAAGATCAAAGCGTTTATTAATTACAGAGACGAGGACACGTCCTCCGGTAAGGATATGTTTACCGCTGTGTATATCAACATCTCGCCACGCGGTACGCAGTCGGCCAACGTGTACACTAACATGGATGGTAAGGAGTGGAATTGGGAGCCAGACCCAAGCAATCATTACGGGTGCGATGTGGATCAGCTAGACGAAGAGCTTAAACGTAAGGTGTTCACATTGCAGATGGTTGAGCAAGGTACGTTTGTTCCGAATGTCGGCTTTCATGCGCTCGCAGGGAGACTGTTCTATGTCGCTCAAACCTAAAATTATAAATCTTGACACCCCCCTTGACGAGACGGTATATCGCATTTACATACAACCTTCATCGTTTGCTGTCGATGTAACGTGTTTAGGCACAGAGTGTTACGAGGTAGAAAACTTTGGTAAGTATGTAAGTGATTTACCAGATTGGATACAGGGAAAACTAGCGGTGCTTATGATGATGGGGGAAGATGACTATGGTCACGTAATCGAAGGCGTAGGTTTTCGCAAAGACCGTCATGTCTTTTACGTTAGCCATGAGGCTAACCCCGTCAGTAGAGAAAAGTTGGATATGTTGTCGTTTTCCGTGTGCTATAAAATTCCCTTGGAGTGTACGCGCCCTTTAGAAGGAGTTGTAGATGGGTGACACAGAATTAAGCACGTTCCAACAGGCGCAGTTGCGTTGGCTCAAGCGGCAGGTAGACAACCTACAAGAAGAACAGTGGCGCAATGATGCGAGGCCCCGCGTAAAGCAAGAACTCTTTGCAGCTCGTGAGGAGTTAGATACTTACGTGAAGAACCTTCGTGACGCAGGGGTGAAGATATGACACCGGAAGCGAAGGTAAAGAAGAAGGTAGTACGCATTCTTAAAGATGCGGGTGCGTATTACTTCTACCCTGTGACGGGTGGGTATGGGCGCAGTGGTGTGCCTGATGTAGTGGCATGTCTGGGAGGGTACTTCCTTGGCATCGAATGTAAGGCGGGGAAGAATAAACCGACCCCGCTGCAACAGAAAAACTTGGACGATATAGACACAGCAGGAGGAGTAGCACTGATTATTAACGAGGATAATCTTGGTTTGTTACAGGCCGAAATAATAAAAATTCAAAATGGAGAATAGATAGCCGCAATGGATATCACACACGAACAACTGAAAAAACTTTTTGGCGAAGTAAAAGAAGTCGTTATGATTATGGAGCGTATCCCGCATAATGCAGGGGGCGCAGGGTTTGCTGTCACTACTGAGGGCGCAAGCTGTTTTGTCGGTAAAAATTATATCGAAAACAATAATCTGCAAGAAGGCGATTTCTTTACGGCGCGTGTTGCGCCTAACATGGGTAGCCACAAGGCGAACACCCCCCACAAGGTGGTGGGTAAGGTTGTGCTATTAGACGGGATAGATCCGTTTGACGAAACACCTTCACCGAGGGTGCAGCAAGCTACGCTAGAGGACCGCATTACGGCTCTTATGCGTGACGAAGAACACTCATATCCGCACAGGGTTGGGGAGTTAGCCAGTAAGCTAACTTCTGACACCGCAGCAGTTCAGCTTGCGTTGCAGCGTATGCACACTGCGGGTGAGATATGGGAAGCAAAGATAGAACGTAAGGGTACGCAAACAAAAGCGTCTTACGTTTTGTGGGCGCTCGACGACGAGTGGTTTGCACTTGACTACGAGTGATAAGGATCGGGGGTGCGGCTTGTACGGTCGCACCCTTGAAGAGTTCATCTACGCCATGCACGGCTTGGATGTTGTTTGGAAACCTAGCAAGAGTGGCGAGGAGCCACCATTTTAAAGGAGAATAATTATGGGTAAGAAAGAACAAAAAGTTTGGGCGTATTTGGTAAAACACCCTAACGCAGCGATTACAAAGGTTGCTAAAGCGTGTGGCTGCTCACCATCGTATGTTCACAAATTAAAGCAACGTATCGGCACACCGAAAGAGGTGTTGGAAGAAGTAAATCTAACCGTAACACGCGCCGACGTTCTCGACACAGCTAAAGACTACGTGACGAAGGATCGTGCTGCGGAGCATGGTGACATGGAGAATAACTTCAACACCATTGCACGATACTGGTCTGTGCATCTGGACGCGCAAATAACCCCGACAGATGTTGCGGTTATGATGAACCTTCTCAAGGTTGCGCGAATAAAGTCTAACCCAAAGTCTAAAGATAATTGGGTTGACGGTGCAGGGTACATGGCTTGCGGCGGAGAGATTGCCAGTGCCTTACGTTCGTAAGCCTAGTAAGTCCAAGAAAGCGAAGATTGGGGCGGGCGTCTATGACGCTCGCTTCAACGACAAAAAAGTAACGCTACCCAAAGCACCGTGGGAGGACGACGAAGATGGACATAGTGACGCTGGATTTCGAGACGTACTACGACAAGGAGTACAGCCTGTCGAAGATGACGACTGAAGAATATATCCGCGATGATAGATTTGAGATTATTGGGTTAGCCGTAAAAAAGAACGATAAGCCCACACGTTGGATACAAGGTGAGGAACTCACTACACGTTTCTTATCGCACGTAGACCTCTCGTCCTGCGCTATACTTTGCCATAACACCGCGTTTGATGGGGCGATACTAGGGTGGCGATTTGGTGTGAAGCCGAAACTGTGGCTTGATACAATGTGCATGGCCCGTGCGTTACATGGCACGGAGAAGAGTGTGAGCCTAAAGGCTGTGTCTGAACGCTACGGCGTTGGAGACAAGGGTGATGAAGTTACCCGAGCGTTAGCCAAGCGGCTAACTGATTTTAGCGAAGAAGAAATTGCAAAGTATGCAGAGTATTCCCGCAACGATGTGGACCTGACATACGAGATTTTTAAGTTGATGTTTAGCGGAATAGTTGGAAACCAGTTCCCACAACAAGAGTTACAGCTAATAGATCGCACGTTGCGGATGTTTATTGAGCCTACGCTTGACCTAGATTTGTTCTTGTTGGAGCAACATCTGGAAGAAGTGCGTGAACGCAAGGACAAGCTGCTACGCGATGCGAACATAACCGACAAAAAAGATTTGATGTCGAACAACAGGTTCGCTGAGTTACTTACAAGTCTTGGCGTTGAGCCGCCGAAGAAGATCAGCCCAACGACAGGCAAAGAGACTTTTGCATTCGCTAAGTCGGACGAGGCGTTCAAAGCGTTGCTAGAACATGACGACGATAGAGTGCAGTCGTTAGTCTCTGCACGTTTGGGTACTAAAAGCACCTTAGAAGAAACACGTACCGAGAGGTTCATATCCATTGGTAAACGTGGACTTCTTCCGGTTCCGATTAGATATTACGCAGCGCACACAGGTCGGTGGGGTGGACAGGACAAGATCAACCTGCAAAACCTGCCGAGCCGAGGGCTGAACGCGAAGAAACTCAAGAGCAGTATTATAGCGCCCGAAGGCCATACACTCATAGATGCAGACAGCGCACAGATCGAAGCTAGAGTTCTGGCGTGGCTTGCAGGGCAAAATGATTTAGTTAGCCAATTCGCTAACGGTGAAGATGTGTACATAAAAATGGCTGCGCGTATATACGGCTGCGAAGAAGAGAGCGTTACGAAAGACCAACGCTTTGTAGGTAAGACCACTATTCTTGGTGCAGGGTACGGTATGGGCGGCGTAAAGTTCCAAGCTCAGTTAAAAAACTTTGGCTTTGAGATACCTGTCGGGGAAGCCAAGCGGATCATAAATATCTACCGCAACATTAACCACGACATAGATAGGCTGTGGAAGGACGCGCAGTTTGCACTGGAGCAAATGACGCATAACGGTCCAGTTCGATTTGGTCGTAGGGGCGTCCTAAAAGTTCTACCAAAAGAGAACGCCATCCAGTTGCCATCGGGTCTTTGCATACACTACGAGGACTTGAAGTATGAAATGACCGAAGAAGGGTCACGCGAATATAGGTATAAAGTACGTCGAGGCCGAAACAGAATTTACGGTGGCAAGATGGTAGAGAATGTGTGCCAAGCCATAGCTCGTTGTATAATTGGCGAGCAGTTGCTAAGTATATCCGAAAGATATAAAGTTGTCCTTACCGTACATGACTCGATTGTTTGCTGTGTGAAGGATGAAGAAGTTCCCGAAGCGCAAGCGTATGTAGAAGAATGTATGCGCAAGACACCAGATTGGGCCGCAGGCCTACCTATAGACTGCGAGAGCGGTACAGGTAAATCGTATGGGGAATGTGAATGAGTAAAGCAGCGCCGTGGTCGTTTAGTCGGATCAAAGCATTCGAGCAATGCCCCAAGCAGTTCTACCATGAGAAGGTGCTGAAGCAGTATCCGTTCATCCAGACGGACGCTATGATCTATGGTAATCAATTCCACAAAGCCTGCGAAGACTACATCGGCAAGGGCGAGCCGCTCCCCGAGAGGTTTATGTATATTAAAGATGCGTTGGACAAACTGAACCAACGTGAAGGCGTAAAGATATGTGAGCAGCGGTTAGGAGTAACGGCTAACTTGGAGCCATGCACCTTTGGCGCTAGGAACGTATGGTTTCGTGGTATTGTGGACCTTGCCATCCTTGACGAAGATAGCGGTATCGGTTGGATCATCGACTACAAAACTGGCAAGTCTGCAAAGTACGCAGACAAAGGACAGCTAGAGTTGATGGCGTTGGCGATCTTTGCGCACTACCCCAAGATAACAAGCATACGCGCAGGGCTACTGTTCGTGGTGGCGAACAAACTCGTAAAAGAAACGTATGAAGTTGCGGATAGGGCTAATCTTTGGGAGAAATGGTCTTCAAACTATGCTACAATGGAGAAGGCGTTTGAAGCAGATGTGTGGAACCCCCGCCCCTCTGGATTATGCAAGCGTCATTGCCCTGTAACCGAATGCGCCCACAACGGGAGTAACTGATGCCCTATAAAAACAAACCCCGCCCGTACAAAAAAGAGTACAAGCAGCAGAAAGAACGCGAAGAGCATAGCGACCGCATGGAGCGGCAACGTGCGCGGCGTAAGATGGATAAGACTGGCAAGGATGCCAACAAGAACGGCAAAGCCGATAAGCGCGAGGGTAAAGATATCGCGCACAAGAAACCGCTCAGCAAGGGTGGATCAAATAAAGACGGTGTAAAAGTACAAAGCCGCAAGAAAAATAGAGCCGCTGGCGGTGCGTTAAGCCGTGGAAAGCGCAAGAAGTAATTGGAGAATAACATGCAGATTGTACAGGATAAAGCCATCCTGCTTACGCTGCCTAACCCGAAGCAAATCACAACAGTGATTGCGAAGAGTAAGGAGTTGTCGATGAATGAAGTCGTCGTGAATTGGGGTATCGACGAGGCCCATAAGTTGAAAGCATTGAATATAAAGGTGCCTTCACCGATTGAGAAACGCTATTCGTGGGTGGGTAAGTACAAGCCTTATCAACATCAGAAAGACACGGCGGCGTTTCTTACCATGAACAAGCGAGGCTTCTGCTTCAATGAGCAGGGCACAGGCAAAACAGCCAGTGCGATATGGGCCGCAGACTTCTTGATGAAGCAAGGTATCATACGTCGAGTCCTTGTCGTGTGCCCTCTATCTATCATGGACAGCGCATGGCGTGAGGATTTGTTTAGTTTTGCTATGCACCGCACCGTGGACGTTGCGCATGGCGCGAAAGAGAAACGCAAAAAGATAATAAACAGCGGGGCCGATTTCGTCATCATAAACTATGACGGTGTTGAGGTTGTGGCAGACGCTATCGCCAAGGGTGGGTTTGACCTAATCATCATAGACGAGGCAACGCACTATAAGAACGCGCAGACCAAGCGGTGGAAAACGCTCAAGAAGCTTGTCAAAGATGATACATGGCTATGGCTTATGACAGGTACTCCCGCTGCGCAGTCGCCGCTAGATGCCTACGGCCTTGCCAAGCTAGTGAACCCACAGAGCGTACCTAGTTTCTTTAGCTCGTTCCGCGATCAGATTATGGTAAAGGTTACTCAGTTTAAATGGATGCCGAAAGAGAATGCCAAGAGCACGGTTTTCCGTGCGCTTCAACCTGCTATACGCTTCACCAAAGATGAATGTTTAGACCTGCCTGACATGGTATATACCAAGCGTAGGGTAGAGATGACCAAGCAGCAGCAGACATTCTATGAGTTATTGCGCAAGCGTATGGTTATGCAAGTTGCCGGTGAGAGTGTAACAGCGGTGAACGCTGCGGTGAACCTAAACAAACTGCTACAGATATCGGCAGGAGCTATATACACCGACGAAGGTGACACCGTGCAGTTCGATATCTCCAACAGGTACAAGGTGCTGAAAGAGGTGATAGACGAATGCTCGCAAAAAGTGCTTGTGTTTATCCCGTTCCGACACACCATAGACTTGTTAGCCGGTAAGCTAACTAAAGACGGCATAACGTCCGCTATCATACGAGGAGATGTAGCTGCGCATAAACGCACTGAGATATTCTCGCAGTTCCAAAGCGAGAAAGATCCCAAGGTCTTGCTTATACAACCCCAAGCCGCAGCACACGGGGTTACGCTTACAGCAGCAAATACTGTTGTGTGGTGGGGGCCGACACCCTCGTTGGAAACTTACGCACAAGCAAACGCTAGGGTTCACAGATCGGGGCAGAAGCATAAATGCACAGTGATACAGCTTGCAGGTTCGTTTGTTGAGGACCGTGTATATAAGCTGTTGGACGACAAGATAAGTACGCACACAGAAATTATTGATTTGTATAAAGAAGTGCTTGACTAACTTACGTTTACTAACTATATGCCATGTATAACTAAGTTTGGAGAGTTTTATGCAAGTTCCTGTAGAGAAGCTTACGAAAGCGTACATTAAGATACGCGAAAAACGTGCGGAGTTGTCGGCTAACTTCAAAGATGAAGACGCAAAGCTCGCTGATAAGATGAATACTATCAAGCGCGCATTGTTAGATCATTGCGAAGAACATAGCGTAGAGAGTGTTAGGACAACGGAAGGGTTGTTCTATCGAACCGTTAAGCAGCGGTATTGGACAAATGACTGGGAGCAGATGCACCACTTTATTATGGAGCATCAAGTACCAGAGTTGTTGGAGAAGCGGCTTAACCAAACCCACATGCGGCAGTTTTTAGAGGAGCATCCTGATGTGCTACCTAAAGGGCTTAATGTGGATAGCGAGTATGCAATTTCAGTGAGGAAAAAATGACGGATACCGTTTATTCTGACGTTAATAAAACCGCCGAGTATTTTGGCGTATCAATTCATACCATTAGAAAATGGGTGAAGGAGGGTCACATACCGCGTGACCATTACATTCGGGGCGGTACAACATACCGCTATAACATTCCTGCCATCGAAAAAGTGTTGACAGGAGAGGGGAAAGCCCAACAAATGGAACTCCCACTAAAAACAAAATAAGGAGAACACGATGTCGGATATGGCGTTGTTTGAGGGAAACTCCCTCGTAAGTAGTGATTTGTTTAAGTCTTTGCAGGATGTCGATGACAACCTTGCAGGGGGCAGCGGTGGGTCTGGTCCTCGCCGCATAAGTATTCGTGGTGGTCGCTTCCGTGAGATGGTTGGCGGTGAGCAGGTCAATGTAAAGAGTGACGGGTTTATAAACGTAGTGATAGTAAACGCTGCGAAGATTTCTCGTACATATTATGCGGGTCAGTATGACCCCGAAAATCCATCTGGCCCGTCTTGTTGGTCGCCAGACACACAGGCCCCTGATCCAAGTGTTCCATCGGATACGCGCCAAGCAGCAAAGTGCATGGACTGCCCGCAGAACATTAAAGGGTCAGGACAGGGGGAAAGTCGTGCCTGTAGGTTTGGTCAGCGCATTGCTGTCGCCTTAGAGGGTCAGATGGACACCGTGTACCAATTCCAACTCCCTGCTACTTCTATATTTGGAGATGCCAAGGATGGTAAGATGGGTATGCAGGCTTACGCCAAGTATCTACGCGCACACAAGACGCCTTCTATAGCTGTGGTAACGCAGATATATTTTGATGAAAGCAGCGCGACACCGAAACTATACTTTAAGCCGGTACGCCCGTTGACAGAAGAAGAACTGCAAGAAGCGGTAAAGCTCAAAGATACGGACGAAGCACACCGTGCTATCACTATGACTGTGGCTCAAACAGACAAAGTACAAGCCGCAGAAACTCCATTGGCAGATGATGAAATCAGCATTGATGACATTCCTGCACCGGAACCCAAGAAGGTCAGCAAGAAGGCGGCGGCTGCTCCCGCACCTGCGACAGACTTAGGGTCGATCTTAGACGAGTGGGACTAATCGTCTAGGGTCATGTCGTGGCGGGGTAGGTCCAATCCCCGCCACGACCTTAAATGGAGAGCAGCATAATGAAAACAATAGAATTTTTACGCTCTGTACTTGGAGGTAGTGGATATTACTGCGTATTTGCAGCAAATGCAGCTACCGGCAAACGGGTACAGAAGTTTTACGACAGCTTAGAAGCTGTTGCCAAAGCCGCAGATCATTTTGATGCAGACGGTTTTGATGTGTATTTTGGTTTGGGTACGCTACGAGAAGCGGGTAGCCGCAAGAAAGAAAACGTGGCGTATTTTAAATCTTTATTCTTGGATTTAGATTGTGGTCCAAGCAAGGAGTACCCTGACCAGAAGCAGGCGGTGCAAGCCCTACGAAAATTTGTAGGGGAGCTAAACTTACCTAAGCCAATGTTAATAAACTCAGGGCGGGGAGTACATGTGTACTGGCCCCTAACAAAACCTGCGCCGTTAGCCGAGTGGCTAACTGTTGCGGAACGGTTAAAGAAAGTTTGTGCAGAACGTGGGCTGTTGGCAGACGCTGCTGTAACCGCAGACGCGGCTCGCATATTGCGACCGCCCAACACCCATAACTATAAAGGCGATCCCCCGCTACCAGTAGAGCGTATAGGTGTGACGGAACCCATGCCTGTGGAGCTTTCGGCGTTTATGCAGTTGTTGGGTGCGGAGTTAAAGCCCGTAAACACACAGATAGATCTAGGGCCAGACGCACTGCAAGAAGCTTTGGCTGCAAATAAAGAGAGCGTGTTTAAGTCTATCGTGTCTAAGACTTTAAATGGTCGCGGCTGTGCGCAGTTAAAGAACGTGTGGGAGAACCAGAATACTCTCAGCGAGCCGTTATGGCGAGCGGGGTTGTCTATCGCAAAGTTCTGCAAGGACGCCGCCGTTGCAGCGGTAAAGATATCTGAGCAGCATCAAGGGTACGACCACGACGAGATGCAGCGCAAATTGTCTGAGATTAAAGGCCCATACACTTGCGATAAATTCGACGAGCTTAACCCCAACGTGTGCGGAGAGTGCCCGTTCAAGGGTAAGATAAAGTCTCCGATAACGCTAGGGCAGAAGATAAAAGAAGCGAGCGGCCCCGTAGAAGTCAAAGCCAAGAGCATGTTGGGTGGCCCTGTAGAGAAAACTTTTAGTATACCTGTGTTCCCCCGCCCGTACTTTAGGGGTGAGACAGGTGGGGTATATTTACGCACCGTAAATAAAGAGGGCGACCCCGAAGAAATTGTTGTGTACCAGAACGATCTGTACGTTACACGACGACTACGTGATGCAGAGTTAGGTGAGGTAATCGCGTTCTGCCTGCATCTTCCAAGGGATGGAGTGCGAGAGTTTACCGTGCCGCTAACATCCGTAACTTCCCGCGATGAGTTCCGCAAAAATATGTCCATGCACGGCGTAGCTGTGTTTGGCATAAAACCATTGGAGGCATTGATGGCATATACACAGAAGTGGATTGAAGAATTGCAAGCAACAAATACAGCAGATGAAGCGCACCGGCAGTTTGGTTGGGTGGACGATGATATTATGGAAGAGTTCGTGCTGGGGGATAAACTCATTACCGGCAACGATATTCGGTACAACCCACCCTCTTCAAAAACTGGAGGTATGCTAGAAGCGTTTATAGAGCGCGGGGAGAAAGACGCTATCGTGTCGAACCTAGAGTTCTACAACCGCCCTGATTGGGAGATGCACCAGTTTATTATTGGCATGAGCTACGGCACTGTGCTTATGCCGTTCACAGGTATAAACAGCCTTGGGGTGCATCTTGTTAGCCAGACAGGTTTTGGTAAGACAACAACCTCAAAAGCTGCGCTATCTATATGGGGCGATCCTGAGTTGTTGATATTGCAGAAGAACGATACGCAAAACTCCCGCATGAACCGTGGGGAGTTGTATCACAACCTGCTGCTTGTCTCTGACGAGATGACAAATCTTAACACGTTGCAGATGTCAGAGTATGCCTATGCCCTGTCGGGCGGCAGGCAGAAAAATCGGCTTGCGCAAAGCGGCAACACGGAACGTGCGCGTGGTAAACCGTGGCGATTACTAGCCCTGAGTTCTGCTAACACCAGTGCGTGGGATATATTGTCCAGAGAAAAAGCCGAACCGAAAGCAGAGATGCAACGGTTACTAGAGTTAAAGGTGCCGCAGAAGCTTGTAGACCCAAAGCTAAAGCGTCACGCTGACGAGCTACTAAAAGCCATAGAACGTAATTACGGTTGGCTCGCCGTGGATTATGTGCAGTGGGTGATAAATAATAGAGAGAACGCGGAGGCGCTTGTGCTTGACGCACAGAGACGAATAGACGCGGCAGCAGGGTTAGCTTCAGAAAACCGCTTCTGGTCTGCGGGCTGCGCCACAGTTATCGCAGGGCTAATTATCGCCAAGCAATTAGGGCACGTAAACTACGATGTCAAAGCTGTGTTCGATTGGCTTGTGGCCGAGCTACGGGAGCGCAAAGCCTTCGTCGATGATGTGGGTTCTTCTGTGCAGGAGACTTTGAGTAACTACATCGCAGAGCATTATAACAATGTGTTGATGATCGACAGCAACGAAGACTTGCGCGGTGCAGGCGAGAACGACAACGGGCTAGATGATCTTGTGCGCCCCGAAGCAGTGCCGAGAGGTCAGCTTGTGGCACGGTATGAACCCGATACAAGTAAGTTGTTCTTATTGCCAAAGCCCTTGAAAGAGTGGAGCGCCGACCATCAGCTTAACTATACCTCACTTACAAACGAGCTACGGGATAAGTTGGGGGCCAAACGCACCAAGATGCGTATCACTAAAGGCACTAAGCTAAATATGCCAGCAGTGTGGGTTCTTGAGCTAACATTTAAAATGGATATAGTAGATGAAGGTAGCGAAGATTGATGATCTCAACCCTGACGGTTTAAAGATTACCGTAGATTGGGAGAGCATGGACGTTGGGATGTCGTTCTTTCTACCCTGCATAGATATCGACAAAGCTAAAAAGCAGGTCAAATCTGTTGCAAAAATGAAAGATTTCGGCGTTGAGATACGAATTGTTATAGAAGATAAAAAATTAGGTTTACGGGTATGGAGAACTGTGTGATATACTTCGCCTGACAACTCACACTACAGGTTGTTCTCCATTTACTGGCCTCCACTATATGTGGGGGCCTTTTTTACATAAACAGAGACGAGTTTTTATCGAACTG
>Ga0208134_1000228_pt1 | contig 35825 bp, 27 predicted proteins | sample VirMetDEL_Mar_31_FD_184515 | JGI IMG/M metagenome (GOLD analysis project Ga0208134, IMG submission 184515) | Aqueous microbial communities from the Delaware River and Bay under freshwater to marine salinity gradient to study organic matter... | ecosystem: Environmental > Aquatic > Marine >...
AGCTGGAGTTTCTATTGAAGACGCAGGCCTAGTTCAAGTAGCTACTCAAGAAGAAATAAAAAGTATAAGACAAGAAAAAGCATAATTAAATGGCATTACTAGACGGACAAACACAAAGCTCTTATTATCAAGGCAACGAATATGGTCAGTATCAATTTGTATCTCTACAAGATGTTATTGATCAATTTATGGTTATATATGTTGGTGAAGAAAAAGTTATTAATAAAGCTAGTAGAACAGACGTTGCGTTTCACGCGCAAAGAGCTTTAGCTGAATTATCATTCGACACACTTAGATCTTTTAAAAGCCAAAGTATTGTTCTGCCACCAAGCCTTGTAATGACTTTACCTCACGACTATGTTAACTATACTAGAGTAATGTGGTGCGACGAAGCTGGTATTAAAAGGCCGCTTTACGCAACAAGAGATACTCAAAATCCTTTTCAAATAAAACAAACTGCAACTGGCGCTTATGACTTTGGCGCTAATAATCCTGTAATATTTAATGGTGGTACGCTTTCTGATTATGCTGGTGCAGCAGAAGTTAATTTTAGAGAGTCATGGCAAACTAGTGATAATAGTTTTTATGGTACTATTAACAATGTTGGCTTTCCACAAGTTAATGAACTAAGAAATCAATCTTGGGCTTTCAACATAAACAACGGTTTTGGTGGTACTGCTGGTATTTTCACTGAAATAGCTGATACTGCAGGGCCAAATGATTTAAATGAAAATTTAACTTTACAGTTTCGAGTCCATCAAAAAAATAATCTTGGTAGCACTGTAGGTGGTGCTCCAGCTATTTGGCAGAAAATATCTAATAATACAGGTTATATAAAAATATCAGCAGCAGCAGAAACTCATGCCGCAGGAACATTTACTGTTCCAACAGGTTCTAGTCAAGTGCCTAATGCAGGTGAAACTTACGCTACACCTAACACTACAGTCAGAATAGGTTTAACTACTAGAATACCTGATTCAAATCCTGACTTAATTAACAATCCTAACTCATCAAACAGCATACAACAAACTTATAATGCTGAAGAAGATTTATTTGATATATTCAATACTAGTGGTGAAGTAAAGTTTTTAGAGTGGACGGGCGGCGAAACTGCAGCAGAAAAAGAAATCGCTTACGATCTTTCTTCTTATGGAGATACACCAGTATATTTGGTAGCCGTAGGCATTGTTCCTTGGGCAGACCAAGAGTCTACTAGTCATAGCGTTCAACTAGTATTAGCACCTAAAGTAATATCAATAGACGCTATAAATGGTTTTCCTGCAACAGACTTAGAGCCAGAAACTGGCTATTATAAAAGCTCAATAATGTGGGAAAAGTACAAGGCTATAACACCTGCAGAAAACAATAACGACGACTATGCTAATGATGATTATCAAAGAGTTCCTGACGAAAGATATGGTCTTGATCCTAGCAAAGCACAAACAAACGGTTCGTTTTATGTAGATGATTTATATGGTAGAATACATTTTAGCTCTAATGTTTCTGGAAAAACTGTGATATTAGACTACATAAGCGATAGTCTTGGAACTGAAGATGAGATGCAGGTCCACAAGCTAGCAGAAGACGCTATATACAAATGGATAACGTACGGTGTATTATCTTCTAAGATAAATATACCAGAGTATATAGTTCAAAGAGCTAGAAGAGAAAAAATAGCTGCTACAAGAAAAGCTAAACTTAGATTATCAAATGTTAAATTAGAAGACATTGCTCAAACACTTAGAGGAAAGTCTAAACAAATAAAGCATTAATTTATGGCAGAGTTAAAGAATAACTTTCTTCAAGGTAAAATGAATCAAGACCTTGATGAAAGAATTTTACCTAAAGGACAGTATAGAACGGCGATGAACATACAAGTTTCTTCATCTGACGAAGATAGTGTAGGTACTGCTGAAAATATTCTTCCTAATCAATCTTTCTCTAATATTGCTTCAGTTCACCCTACCTGTAGATGTGTCGGTAGTATAGCTGATCCTTTAACAAATAGCATATACTGGTTTGTTCGTTGTCAAGATAGAGATGCTATAGTTAGATATTCTCAAGACTCTGACACTTCTGAAATAATAGTTGCAGATTTAGGTAGAGCTAGAGCTAATTACGTCGGCGAGTTTAGATCAATACCACCTGTTCCTTTTTTAAACTTTACTGGCGAACAAATTACAGCTATTAGTATAGTAGATAATTATTTGTTTTTTACTGATGGTAATAGTGAGCCAAAAAAAATAGATTTATCTAAAGATTATACTAATTATGGGCTTGGAGAAAACGGTGTTAATTTAGGCACAAATCAATCATTTAGACATCATTCAGTGTTTAGAGCTAACGGGCAAGTGCATGGGTTTTTAGAAGAAAGACATATTACTGTTATAAAAGAAAAACCAACTAAAGCTCCTTTAATAAGATTTACTAGTTCAGTTAATAATCCTGAAAAAAGCATATTTGAAAAACAAATACCTAGATTTTGTATTAGATATAGATACGACGACAATCAAGTTTCAGCGTTTGGTCCTTTTTCACAACCTGTATTTAACGCAGCTTTTCTTGAAGAGCAAGATTATAGTGTGAACTTTTATAGTGACACTGAATATTATAACACTGCGATGTTAAATTACATAAGCTCTATAGAGCTGTATAACTTCGTGTTACAAGATACACCTGAAGATGTTGTTGAAATAGAATTATTATATAAAAATGAAGATTCAACTGTAGTATACTCAATAGCAAAAATAACAAGAAACCAAGAAGAGTGGTCGCAACTTGGTAGTCTTTACACGCAGCTACAAATAGAGCAACCAGAAACTATTGGTGTTAGAGCAGATATTGCTACTGGATCTTATACTATAAATAGCGAAAATATAACGGCCGCAATAGCTGAAGATCAGTTGTTAAGAGTTTATGATAATGTTCCAAGAAAAGCTAGAGCTCAAGAAATAGTTGGCAATAGAGTTGTTTATGGAAATTATACTCAGAACTATGATTTAGATCAAGCTGTGATACTCGATACAAATTACGAACACAACTATAACGATCCAACCTTACTTAATTACAGCAACACATTGCTTAACGAGCCGCACAGAACTATAAAGTCTCAACGAAAATATCAAATTGGATTATTATTTGGAGACATGTATGGTAGAGAGACTCCAATATTTACTTCTAAGCAAGGCTCTGTAAATGTAGACTGGTTTTACGATGGTCAAGAAAACGATCAATTATTTGATAATAAAAATGCTACTTTATCTAATAGATTATTAGCTAGCGTAGATCCGCAAACTATACCTTCTTGGGCTAGTTATTATAAGTTTTACGTTAAAGAAACTTCAGGTAATTACTTTAACTTATTAAACGATAGAATATACATACCTTATAGACACAGTGAGTTTGAAAACAAAGAAAATCATATATATTTAGCTTTTGCTTCAAAAGATAGATCTAAAGTTTCTGAAGAGGATTATATTATATTAAAAACTGTACTAAAAAGTCCAGCTCCTTATCAAGTTGGTCAAGATAATAAATATAAAATAATAGACATTAGCAATGAAGCTCCAGAAGCAATTGCTTATAAGTTTTACGATCTTGGGTTAGTTGTAAATAACGAAAACTCTTTAACTGAAACTGACGGTTTATTTACTCAAGGCGGTATAGGTGATACTAGTCAACGAATAGACAGAGAGACAGACACTATAATAATTAATAAAGCTTTTTGGCAAGCCTTAGAGCAAGATGGTTCTGCCTTAACAAACTCAGAAGGCGGAGCTATTGAGTCTAGCAATAAAGTTGAAAACTTATACATGTCTTGGGTTGTAGGTGATTTTCAGTCTGTAAAATACAAGATAGCTAACATAAGAATAGATGGTCAAAATTATGTTATTAAATTATCAAGTAGAATTAGTCAAGTAGACGCGACTATAGCTAGCGTCGGCGGCGTAGACGATGAAGGTGAAATGGTAATATCAGATAACATAGCTGATGGATTAATATTTAAAATACAAAGAAAAGATAGATTTTCTAATGAAAATTTTTCAGGTAGTTTCTTTGTAAAAATTGCCGCTGATAATTTAATTAATAACGAGCTTATAAACTTAGGATCTAATGTTATTGCTCTTGACTCTATATTAGAGCAAACAAATATATATGCTTGGCTTGATCAAACTAGTAGTCAGAACTCTTTAACGCAAATATCTAACGCTGAAAATAACAGTGATATTGATAGTGTCTACGAGGGTACGGCTAAAACCCCTAACACTATTCATAGTGGCGGTATAACTAATACCGCTGCAGAGTGGGATGCTATGCTAGAATTAAATACTGGTTTTGGCGTTAATGATGGTAAGTTTTTTATTGATGGTATGTACATGGCTGCCACTGCTAGTCATTTTAACAACACAAATCATTATGCTTCTGACTCTGCTCAAGGATGGATAGGCTTTGACGCAATAAAATATCCTAGAATATCATGGAAAAAAGTTACTGATTATAGTTATTCAAGCTCGTATAACCTTGCAGGTGGGCAATCAACTCAGATGAAACACAGGCGTCTTAGAGACAAAAAGCAATATGCTTGGGTTTTTGGCGGAACTTATACTGCTCCAACTGGAGTATCTATAACAAACCAGTTTGGAGGAAGCTTTACAGAAGCAGGGCCAATATTAGCCGCTAGAAGAGGTCATATTACAACGTCTGCAGGTGGTTTTAACACAAGCGCTTTAGAAAACGCAGGCTATACAGATGCTGATTATGGCAATTCATATGTAAACGGTATTGACCCTATAATTCAAGCTGGATCAGATCATACTGGAGAGCCTTCGGAAGGTCAAGGCTATAAAAGGTGGGTCAATAGTAAATATAGTTTTCCAAGACCTGCAGATGGTACGTATGAAGAAGATGGATTTTATATGCACTTATCTTTTTTAGGCCCTGGTGTTGATTTATTTGATCAAAATGATTTTCCATCAAACACTACAAAAATAAACTTAATAGGACTCAATTCTTTAGGAAAGTATTTGCAAGGAATATTTGGTGGAGGAGCGTTCACAAAAGAAGATGGCAGTGTATTTAATAGTAACAGCTTAGAAAACGTTATAGAGCTGCAAGGAGCATACTTTGACGATAGCTACTCCTCTGGCTATGTTTCTGGTTGGAGTGTGCGAAGAGAGCCTGTGGCTTGGAGTGCTTATCCAGCGCCTCAACATATGAGCTCTGCGCCAGACGAAGTTCAATTAGTAGGTTTTGATTCTAATTATACAGAGGTTAATAACAAGCAGTTTGACCCGACGTATGGAGCTGACAATCCAACAGGTGTTCAAGATGTTTTAGATAAAATTCAAGTTAATAGTAGATTTAGATTTTCTAACGATAGTGACAGTGAAGTATACACTATACTAGGCGTTGAAAGAAAGCACGTGTATAATCACACGCCTTGGAGAAAAAGGATGGAGTATGACGGCGATGATTGGATAGCTGGAGGTGATAGCGTTGAAGAAGCAATTATTGCTTGGGCTGACGCTCATTGCGTAGCAGATCACACTACATTCAGTGGAGGTAATTGGGTTCAAAATAGAGACTATGTTTCTACACAACCAAACGTTGGAACAGGCTATAATGATGAGTTTCAAGAGGTTTTAGATAAATTAACTGCTTTTGGCTCTAGATCTAATAGAAGAGTTGTTTATGTACTTAAGTTAGATAAAGATCCTAGAGAATCAACTTTTAATCCTATAGCTCAAGCTAGTACTGGCTCAATAGAAGTTGATAATAACGAAAGCTTTATAGAGTTTATTGAGCCTGTTTCAAAAGGTTATACTAGTGAGGTAACTACAAATAAAGCTATATTTGAGACTGAGCCTCAAGACTCTGCTGATATAGATATTTATTACGAAGCTAGCGACGCTATACCGGTTAGCTTTAATTCAGATTTAATTCATAATTATTTACCCGTAGGCTCTAGAGTTGAAATTATAGACTTTGATGATGCTCTAAATGACTCTGGAGATAAAGTTTTAAGAAGTGTCTTTCCAATTTTCAATCAAGATACCAACGTATTTGAAGCTCAAATACAAGTACGTGGACTTAATGAACAAGTTATAGGTTTTAATGAAAACAGTGCTAGTACTGGTGAAGCATTAGACTATACTGGCGTTAGGCTAAGAGTTGTAAAACCAGATGGGTCTTACAGTGATTTTACAATAAGTAGTGCGCTAGACGCTGTTAATAATTTTATACCCACTTTTAATATAGTATTAGATCACTCTTTATTTCAAGGACTAAATTTTTATAACGCATTTAGCTTTGGAAATGGTGTTGAGTCTGATACTGTAAGAGATGATTTTAACGGTAACAGAATTACAACTGGCGCTAGAGCTTCTACTACTTTAGACGAGCCTTACGCCGAAGAAACAAGAGAAAATGGTTTAATATTTTCTGGCATATATAATTCTAACGGTAGAATTAACAATTTAAATCAGTTTATACAAGCTCAAAAAATAACTAAAGACTTAAACCCAACGTACGGTAGTATACAAAAGCTGTTTCAAAGACAAACAGATTTAGTTGTATTTTGCGAAGACAGAGTAGTTAAAGTTTTAGCTAACAAAGACGCTATATTCAACGCTGACGGCAATCCTCAGCTTGTTGCTAACGAAAATGTTCTTGGTCAAGTTAGACCGTTTGTTGGTGATTATGGTATAGCGACTAATCCTGAATCTTTCGCATCTGAGTCTTACAGAGCTTACTTTACAGACAGGCAAAAGCAAAAAGTATTAAGATTATCTATGGATGGTCTTACGCCAATATCTGATGCTGGTATGAAAGACTGGTTTAGAGATAACTTACAATTTACAAACATACTATGCTTAGGTACTTATGATGAGAATAAAAAAGAATATAATTTAACTTTAAGAAACGCAATAAACGCAAACGTTATTCAAAATGCTTTTTTTGAAGAATCTATACCTCTAATAGAAACTTTTACTGGAGACGAGCTAATACAAAATCCTAACTTCAATGGAGGCGAAGATTTTACTACAGTTGATTTTGTTGGTGATATTTTTGAAACAGAGCAAGATCTTATAGGCGGTTTTAATGCTGATCTTGATAGTACTGTTACAGTAAATTATTGGCCAGCACTAACTGCAGGAAGCATTTTTGAAGGAGTTGATATACAATCGCAAGAAGGTCAAGACAGTGTATTTTTATTTAACACAAGCTCTTGGACAAACGGATGGTCGAATAATTATTGGGATGGGCCAGATGCTAACATCATATTATACGCATTTGGCGGCAACATGAACTTTACTGGTATTAATCAAAATCCTTTTGTATCTAATAATGACAATACTGGTTCAGCCGGCTATAGTACTGGAATGTTTCCTCGATGTACTGCTTTAGGCACTAACCTAAACTCTGCAGCTATTGATCTTACGCAAGCTTACCACTTCACTTATGACGATGGCAACGGACCGCAGTCAGCGCCTTTTAATATAGGCTCTCCACTTCAGCCTGTGCAACATGTAGGACTAGTATTTAGCGTACCTAATGGGATAGTACCTAACAACAATGTTGCTACATATATTCTTCCACATATAAGATACCCTTACAGTAGCTGGTCGCGCAATTTGTCTTACGATGTTGGTAATTGGGTTAATAATCCTGCGAATATAAATAACGTAGACTATAGCTCGACAGACAATATGACCATGTTTAATGGTGAAGAGATTAAAGTTAGGTTTAGAGTTAAGGCTGATTACCAAGGAAACGTTCCTTGCCGTTTTAGATTACAATTAATCGATGGCAACGCAGGCAATGTAATTCCTAATGAGTATGTTCAAGTAGAATCTGTTGATCAAGGGACTACAAATACAGATAATTCTTCTGCTTTACCTTATGGCTCTATTAGATCAATTCAACATTACGGCGGCGAAGAGTTAAACTATGGACCTAATTCTTATGATTTTACTAGTTCTGCCGCTGGCGATCTAAAAGGTTTTCAAACTAGCACAACGATTGATTTTGAAAAAATTGGAGCTGGAGAAAATTTAGACTTTGACGACTTAAGTGGTGATGAGTTTTTTGAGTTTTCTGCTTGGTTTAAGTTTCAAAATGGATACGAAGAAGGTATTGTTGTTGATGATTTGAAAGCAAGGCTTTACTACATGCACAACAGCGATGCTATTGATCCAGATGATAACACTGAATACTCTCAAGTTGTTATAGATTTTTTTAGTATTAAAAAGTATTATAGACTTGAACAGCCACAAATCACTGAAGTTGGAGCAGAAATTAATATTCCACCAGTACCACAAGAAAATATACCGGCTTGGACAGAAGTTATATACAATGGCTTTAGTAACTGGAATACTAATACTTGGCAAGGTAATGTAGTAGCGTCAAATGCAGCAGGCGTTAATTTTGGCCCACAAGTTTTAGGTAGTGTTCAATCAGTAATATTGCCAGATGGCACAGAGTATTCTTATAATGCTCCATTAGGTGGTGGAAATCAATCTACGCCAGATCCATCAAATCCTGAAGGAGTAGGTGAGCCAGCTGTACATCCACAAACAGGACTACCTTATACTACTATGGCCTACGATATGCAAGGTAGCAACTCTGGAGTATTGTTTGATCCTACGCCAGGCTCGCCTGCTAGTATAACTCAATTTCTAAATGATGCAGAATACGATAGAACAATAAAAAAAGGTAATTGGTATTTAGTTGAAGCAGTAGTTGATCCTACAAATCCAATAAACTCTTGGTATTACGATAATAATCTACCTTTAATTCTTAGAACTCAACCTATAGTTGGTGATGTTGATACTAACATAGCTCAAGTCAATGCTGCTGTAGGTGACGATCATATTGTTGCTGGGCAACTTTTAAGCGCTGGGCAAGATATTAACTATCCTTTTTACCATTTTGGGCAAATACAAAACCTTGTTCCTGGCGCGTTAGGGCCTAAATGCATGGCACTCATGCCTACAACAAGAAGCTGGTACGGCGAAGAAGTTCCAATACTGATGGCTATATTTCAAGCAGGTGAAGATTCTAACGAGTTTACACTGCAGTGCGTAAAAACTGACGATGGAGGTAACGCGCAGCTTCTACTAGACAGTATAAAAATATATGATATTACACAGTCGGCGTCAATGTTAGAGCCACTCTCCTGGGATATACAGCCTGCCGGTTATCAACAACCCCATGCTCTTCCTCAGTTAGTATCTGAATTTTTTCCGGACGCAAACGCGGAAGTGTATTACAAAGGCGGACAAGTAAATTGGAATTCTACTGGAGATGGTGCGTTTTATTATTTAGCTCAAGGCTCTAGTGATAACGCTATAAATGAATTTGAAATTAGTCAAGCTGGCTACGTAATGACTTTTGAAATAACAAGTCACATTGATTTTCCAGGCGAAGATCCACAAGGTCGATTAATAGCGCAAATTAGAAACTTTGTAGGTGATCAAAACTTTGGTTTTATTGCAATTATTGATAATCCAGTAGTTGGAATATATACTATTGAGTTCAACTACGATGGATCTACTCCAACTGTAATTTCTCAGCCAGAAGGTTCAGAAGTAACAATTAATAACCCACCGCAAAATACTAGCTATGCTTTTGCTTTCACAGCCTCTCCTTCACAAGGTTTTTTTGGTGGACTTAAAAATATATCAGTTTATGATCAAACAACTTTATTCAGCGGTGGAGCTTTAGGTAGTTGGAGCTTTTTAGAAGGTGTACAGTGGAATGAAAGTGAAGAAAATATACAATTTACAGACGCTGAAGGAATAAACAACACTTTAGGAATTATTGCCGCTATGCAGAACATAGGTGAACTAGCAACTGACAGCGCTTATGGTTTAGAATTTACTGTTGTAAATCCATTTAATATTCCTTTAAATTACTATTATTTTAATCCTCAAGGTCAAGGGTTTTTTGGTACAGTAAGTGCTAGCACAGATATTAACGTGCAGCACGTTATTGGTGAGCAATCTTTATTGCCAGATTATCAAGGATCTTTAGTTAATGCTTTAGTATTTTATATAGACGACAACGAAGAGCTACTAGAAATAACTACACAAGATCAAGATGGTGAAGATCAAACAGAAATTGTAGAAGCTTTTTTAACTATAGATAATGTATACTTAAATCAATTACCTGCGTTTGGATTTAATCAATCAACTATTTCGTACAGCGAAGATGTAAAAGGTTGGGTTAGCTTTAAGTCATTTATACCAGAAAGCGGTTTGAGCTTAGGGTCTAACTATTACACTTTTAATTTAGCAGGTCTTTATAGGCATCATATTGAAACTGTAGCTGGCTATAATCAATTTTATGGTAGGCCTAGAGTTAACTCTGAAATAACGTTTATATTTAACGATGCTACTTCTATTTCAAAAGAATTTCAAACTGTTGCTTACGAAGGTAGTAGAGCAAGAAGACAAAGGTTTTCTACTAGAGACGGGCTAACAGAAACAATAACACCTGATAATTTGTTTTTAAGTGCTAACGGTGGATTTTCGCCAGGCTGGTTTGTTTCAAATATTCAAACTGATTTACAAAGAGGATCAATACCAAATTTTATTAAAAAAGAAGGTAAATACCACAACTATATAACTGGAGCCAACGTTAACTTTAGGAATTCAGACGATATTGGCAGGCTAAACGTGCAAGGACTAGGATTTGCTTCGACAGTAATTGTAACTTAAAATAACATGTAATTAATGGCAAATATATCTAACATATCTATACAAACTAACGATATTCCAGCTGCTGGTCAGTTGAGAAAAGCACGTATTGATGGTGAAATTGGAGCTAGCGGTATTTTGCAAATTATTAGTAGTAATAATCAGTTTTACAATTTTACAACTAGAACTTTTACTAGCGAATATACTTCAAATAACGCTTTTAGCTTTACGCTAACAGCTACTAAATATGATATTAATATATTATTTCCTGCAGCTACGGGTGTAAATTATTTTTTAATAGTAACACCTAAAGCTGGAAATACTTTTGCAAATAGACAAACAGCTGACATAACACAAATTGGATCAATAGCTAACACAACGTTAACTGTTGCTGCTAGCACAGGTTCTTCAGCTAAATATTCTTCAGACCCTGCTTTTTCAAATACAACTCTTGTAGGAACTTCTTATGCCAATATTAATTCAACGCTTTCTGTAAGTAAAACTATCACTAATGCAACTACAGACGCTAATAGTAACGGCTTGTTTTTAACTAAAAAAGGTTTAAATCCACTAGATTTTTTTAGTGTAAAAACTGAAAATGTAAGCAGTAATCCTGCTGGTGATGCTACATCAAGCTTAACTGTTGTTGTTGCTGATCTTTCTAACTTAGTAGAAGGTATGACCTTGTTTTATCACAAAGGCACAACAGCTCCAACAGCTGGAACAATTGTAAAGTCTATAAATAAAGCTACTAAAACTTTAACCTTTAATAATGCTGTAGCGTTTGAAAATGGAGAGACAATGACTTTTAGAGCCATAGGTTTAAATTTAGTAAACAAATCTCTTAATAGTAATATTATTTTAAAGAAACAGGTTGAGCCAAATATTCGTACTTTAGTTAAAGAAATATCAACAACAGTTAGGTCAGCGCCATCTAATTCTACTACTATTAACGTAGGCGCAACGCAAGGAATACCAGGTGGTAGTACAGCTGAGTTTTTTGGTTTTAAAGTAAATAACTCTAGCACAAACAATGTCAATGCTGTTACTCCAGATCCAGATGGCACTGATACTGACGGCGTAATTACTTGCGATGTAAATCAAACTTTAACTGTTGGTACTAAATTAATTTTTACACCTGTAAATAAAAAACATATTTTAACGACTAGTGCTAGCGTTAATTTTGATCTTATTGTAACAAAGCTTCCACCTGCTGATGCTACAATATTTTTAAACTTAGATAACTTTGTAACGCCTGGCGCTGCATCATAAAAATTTAAACATGGCAGTAACAATAATCGTACCTATGGAAAATGTATCTCTTCAAGTTGGAGACACAGCCTTTTTTGTACCCATCAGCGAAGACTTTTTAAACAGCGGCGTTGGTGTTGCTGGATTTGATGGAGCAACGCCTCCTGCGACAATAGGTGTTATAACACAAATAAACGCTAACTCTATAGTTGTGCAAGAAGAAATAAACGTTCCTAGCGAAGGTGATTTTATTTTATTTGTAAAAAATGCTAACGTCAATGCCTCAGGAATAAAAGGTACGTTTGCAGAAGTAACAATGGAGTTAGACACTCCTCTTAGAGGCGAGTTGTTCTCTGTAGGTGTAGAAGTAAAAGAAAGTAGTAAATAACAAGTCAAAAATGTAACTATTAATACATAAATTTAATAATATGGCAATAGTAGGTTTAAAAAAAATAAGTCCGTTGAAACTTCCAATAGATCCTTTAACGGCAATAAGCTTAGGTTCTTCTGTGCTAGGGTTGTTCGGAGCAGGTAAGGCTAGAAAAGACGCTAGAAGAAGAGACGCTGAAGCAAGAGCGAGACTAGCAGAAGCTAGAGAAGCTTATAATGCTATTGAGTTTACAAATCCTTATGAAGGTGTAACAAATCCATACGAAGGTGTAACTAGTCAGTTTACAGGTATGGAAAACGTATACGAAGAGCCGCAGGTTGATACACGCGCGGCAGACTTCATGCGTGAACAATCACAGCAACAACAGGCAAATATAATGCAAAACTTAAAAGGTACAGCAGGCGCTAGTGGTGTAGCTGGCTTAGCGCAATCATTATCTAACATCGGCACGCAACAAGCTAGGCAAGCTTCTATGGATATTGCTAGGCAAGAGCGTCAAAGCGAAATGGCTAGACGAGGTGAGGCTGGTAGAATAGATATGTTACAAAGACAAGACGCGCAAAGAATAGATATGCTACAACGTCAAGGTGCTTATCAAGCAGATATGCTACAAAGAAAAGGTGATATGTATGTTCAACAGCAAGAGCAAGACAGAGTAGCTAATTTATATGGTTTAGCAGCTGACAGACAAACAGCAACTAGTCAAGCGTTGAATACAGCTCAAACAGGATTTAACGATGCACTTGGTGGTCTTGTTGGAGATGTAGTTGGCGGAGTAGCTGGTGGTGAGTTTGACTTTTTGAAAAAAAAGCCACAAATGGGACCTACTATGGAAGGCTTTGAAGATTTATACAAGAAATAATAATTATGGCAGAAGAAAAAGATTTTATGGAAAGCCAAGATTTTCTTGGAGACTTATTTAAAAATGTAGGTAAATCTACTGGCAAAAATTTATTTGAAAAATTATCTACTAACGCTAGACAAGACGCGATACAGCCGCTGGTTAAATCACTACAAGTACAAACGTTTACAAAGCCACTTAGAGAGCTAGCTAGTAACGCAAGAAAAGCTCAAAGAGCTGGTATGGCTGCTTATATTGCGGCTAATCCAGAGATAGATGAATCATTATTATACGAAGGTACAGGCGATCTTGTAAACGGTATCATGCAAGAAAACAATTTAAGGTTTAGAGAAATAAACAGACAATTGTCGTTTATGGATGTTACTAATCCTAGGTATCAAGAGCTTGCTAATGAACTAAATAAAATAAATACTACTAGTGCTCAGCTTAGAGAAGATAACACAAAGCTGTTGAACATTAGAAACATAATGAAAGATGACAATAGAGTTGAAGAGTTGACAGATGGTATGACTGATGCGCAGCAAGCAATGTACAACGATATTTTAACTGGCAATACTCAAAACTTTGTTAATATAAACGGTAAGTTGCACTGGCAAAATCCTGACGACGCAAATGAAGATCCTATAGCTGTATCAAGCATAGACGCCGGAGGTCCTATGTACACTAACTCTCTTGTAGTTCAAGAGCATGTTAAACTTTATGACCAAGTAATTAATGCTACATATGTAGATGATATTGTGTTACAAAATAAAATAAAAAACATTTGGGGCATGGATGGTGTTGGTGATGCAGGTTTAAAGTCGTTTATATTTGATAGTGTAGACAACGATGAGCTTACGGGTTTTAACACTAGCGAATGGTTTGATTCTTGGTTTAAAGAGAATAATATAGTAGGTGAAGAAGCTCAAGAAGCAGAAAGAGAAAGAATAAGAAGGCAAGGCGTTACAGCAGGCGGAGCTACAGGTACCGTTAAACAGCACTTCTCTGCTTGGTATCATAGAAAGTTAAAAGAAAGTCTTGGCACTCAGTACGACGCATTAAATACTGAAAGTGAAGAAGGCGGCGGTGGCACTACAAAAGTAAAAACAGTTCCTTTAGAAAAACCTAAACCTCTACCAACTGGTGATCTTGATAAGAAATTACTGCCAAAGATAAACGATGATGCGATATATGAAGATCAAACTGGTACTGGAGACCAATTTGGTATAGCTAAAAGTCCGTTTGCTGGTATAACACAATTTGGTTGGAATGTTACTACAGATCCTGAAGGTAGAAACATGAGTTCTAGTGACCATTTGTTTGAGTTTGGTGATGATGATTATGTTATAAACACTTTAAATAGAGAATATAGTAAGTATGGCTTTGAGTTTACAGACGCTGGAAGTGATGAACTACGAGTTAGATATAAAGGTGAAGATTTAGGTACTTTTGAGTTTGATAAAATGGCTAGCGATAAGCCAGAGGCAAAAAGACTTCAGTTAGCTATGCATATAGCGGCAGGCATACCCACTGGAGAAGAGAAAGAAGATTTACCCTTAAACGTTAATACTACACAGCAAAATACGCCAACAGACACGCAAGTAAATACACAGGCAGAAACACCTGTACTAAACACTCAAGAGGAAGTGCAAGAAACTACTGGAACTTTGCTTTCTCAAAACCTCAACGATCAGCAACAACAAATAGTAAAAACTATTAGTATAGACGGTACTACTGGCGCTAATAGAGCTGATATATTAGTTAACGGTCAAAAAATACAAACTAAAGTTTATGGTGGAGCTGCTACAGTAATAGGTGTAAGAGCTGAAGGTGGTAAAATAGTCGCGGACGCTAAGCCAATCATAGGTGGTAAACAAAGCAAAAACATTGGAGAGTTTAAACTAAACTCAGATGGTACAGCTAATTTTATACCTAATCAAGAAATATACAAAGAATTAAAAGGCGAAGAAAAAATGTTGTTTGATACTATGGTTTTAGCTATGAAAACAGATCCAGAGTACGTTAAGCAAGTTCTTGGCGCAGTACAAGGAAATACTAGATTTGACTCTAAAAATTATTAATATGCCTAAAATAGGCGACTATAATATTCTATGAATAATCTACAAAAACTATATCAAACTATACTTGACGCTCGCTTAATCAACGACTCTTACGATGATTTTAGCAAAGCTATGCTTGATGAAAATTATCAAAAAAAAGTTTTTGAAGCTATAACTAAACAAGACCTTTTTAATCAAGACTTTGACACTTTTAAATCAGCATACGCATCGCAAGCTGGTGTAGGCGCATTAGGCACAACAATTAAGGAAAAACTAGCTATTGGCGCTTACAGTATGGTAAGTGCGTTTAACGGTATAGGTGACTACGCTAACGCTTTGAGTACTAACGTAGAAGTGTTTTTTAAAGAGTTAGTTGGGGATGAATTAACGCTTGAAGAAAAGCAAGATATATTTACTAAAGGCAAAATGGGTAATATTCAAAGCCAGCTTTTAGAAGCAAAGTTATTTAATTATATTGGTAGAGAAGGCGGCACAATATCTAACGCTATAAAAGAAGGTAAATATGGCGACGCGGCAGATAAAACCGTAGACGGCATGATAGAAGCTATACCATCTTTGATAGCTGCTAGACTTGGTCCTTGGGGCATGGTAGCGCTAGGCGTTAGCACTGCAGGTAATAAATTTGAACAAGAGTTATTTAGCGCAGAAGAAGACGCTAACGTAGGTAATTTACTGTTAAACGCGTCAGGTAGTGGTACCATTGAAGCAGGCTTTGAGATAGTTACAAGAGGTTTACTAAAAAGAGCTAATTTAATTAGCGATCAAGTAACCACTGAAGCCGCTAAAGAGTTTTTAAAGGAAGGTACATTAGCGTTTGGTAAAAAAGTTGTAGGTAGTTTTTTAGCAGAAGGCTTTTCAGAAGCAGCAACTACATTAGTGAGTAATTATTTTGACGCATACAGTCTTAACAAGCAAAGAAAAGAAGGTCAAGCTGGCCAATTAACAGATGACTTAATTAGCTTAGATTTAGAAAGCCAGTTTGTGCAAGAACTTGGCGACAGTTTTATAATTGGTGCCGCAGTTGGTAAAAGTATTGAAGTTGCTGGAGGACTAAACAAGCTTAATCCTAAAGCTAAAGAAAGAGCGTATAACACCTTGATGGATGTTAATGATCAAGCTGCTTTAAATGAAATAGCAAAAGAAGCAGACGTTCTTCAAAAAGCTTACAAAGAAACTAAAGACAAGAAGTCAAAAAAAGTTATAGAAGAAAAAATGCTTGACTTAGTTGCTAGAGCTAATAGAATAAAAGGCAACAACAAGCTTACTATAGACGCTATGACTGACGAAGCGCTAGACGAGTATGTGCAAGACATAGAATCTCAAATTGAGTTAAAAAGATCGTATCGAACCGCAAAGTCTGAAGAAGAAAGGAAAATATTAAAAGACAAATTTAACTCTATAAATAATCGTATTGAATCAATACGTGAGTCAGCAAGAAACGAAGTTTTAGAAGAGTTTTCAAACAATGTTAAAGCTTACGCGGATGACACAGGCTCTCAATACGAAAGATTTAGCGACACTAAAGAGTTTCAAAAAAGATATGAAGAGTTAGGTGGTGATCCAAGTCTTGACGTTACAGATCGTGATGGCGTTTTTGTAGGTGGAGTTATGCTTCAAAACGACGTTGTAGCTAAAGAAACTGGAGCTATTTCAGTTGCTAGTCATGAGTTTATACATAGAGTTTTTGGTAAAAAGTTTGATAATTTAACTGATAAACAAAAAATAAATTTAAACAAAAGCTTTTATAATATACTTACAGATTCTCAAAAAGCTGCTATTAAAAAAAGGTTTGTAGAAAATAATGAAGATATAAACGGTGAGCCTGATTTTAAATCAGAAGAAATGTTTACTTATTTTGACGATGCTATCAACAAGAAAGAAATATCTTTTGACGAAAGCTTTGGCAATAGAATATTAAACTTTAGCGAAGAAGTGTTAAGACTTGTTGGAAAAAGAGGTGAGTTTGAAAACGGCAGGCAAGCTTACAACTTTATGAAAAATTATAATAAAACCATAAAGAAAGGTAAGCGTAGTAAAAGAGTAACTGAATTTGCAGCAAAAGATAAAATACAAGTAGGTGAAACTACACAAACAAAAGCTTCGTTAACTAAAATATCTGACAAAGCTAAACAAATATCAAGTGAAGTTGATGCTATTGGTAAAAAAGCTAAAACAAAAGCAGAGTTTGACGCTGGGGTAAACATTGAGGCTTATAATTACTTAATTGATGGCGAGGGATTAACTGGCTTAATAAAAGCTAGACTAGCTAAACAAGGTATAAATACAGAAGGTCCAGACGCTAATGTTAACGGTGTACCTATAGCAAACTATATTGAAGATGTTAAAGCTAAGCTAATACCCGACGTTCTAGGATTTAATCCTGAAGCAGAGACTACTGAGCAAGGCAAGTTTGGTTTATCTGGCTATATTAATCAACGTCTTGGATTTAGAATGGGTGATGTTGCAAAAGCTGCTAAAAAAGCACCTACAGGTAGATCATTAGACGCACCAATAGATGATTCTGGTAGAACTGCAGCCGAGCTTGTTGAAGGTGAAGCTGATCCTACGCTAGCTAGGCTTGAAGAAGAAAACTTAGGTTTTTTATACGTTAATTCTCAAAACAGATCACAAGAAACAGAACAAGATAAAAACGAATTAAAGTCAAGATATAGGCATAAACTAAAAAACAACGATGGTTCTAAGCTAATAGGTGAGACACAAGTAGAAAGTGTCAGAGAAGGCGTTAGAACAACTCTACGAAGGCTTAAAGACAATGTAACATCTGATAAGTTTTTGCTTAACTTTGAAAACATGGTGAAAAAGACCATGAAAAACATCGTTCAAAAATCAATTGGTAGCGGGGTTTCATATAGACAGTTTGTTTTAAACAACTTTGAAGCTATTGTAGATTTTTCTACAGTACAAGATTTAGTAGCTATGGAGCGTCTTGTTGGTAAAGGTAAATTGAAAGATGGTAAAAAAATATTTACTGTACCTATTAGAAGACTTACAACACAAGAAGATATACAAAAAGCTATTGATCAAGGCAAGTTGCCACCAGACGCTATTAATAAATCTGCCGAAGGTGTGTTTTTATCTGAAAAACGTATGCCTACTCAAGAAGAGCTACAAGCATTTTTCTTTGGTGTTAACATGCAAGAGGTTTTAGGTTATGAGCTTGGTGCTTCTACGCTTGGTACTAGAAAAGACGGTTTATCTCGTATGATAGTTACTGAACTATCCCAAGACGCTATGATGGAAACTATGCAAGAGCCTAAAATAATGGAAGAACTTGTCGCTGCTAATCCAGATATAGCTACAGAAGTCATGGTTAACGATATTGCTGTTAAAGTTAATAGAGCGCCTGGACTTAAGTTTAGTTATACAGCTAAACAAAAAAGCGATTATAGAAAAGGTCTTAGAGTTTTAAATGCAGGTAATTCAGAAACTAGTGCTAAGTTTTTAGAGTTTGCTAAAAACACAGATAAAGAAACTTTAAATAGAGTAAGAAATAAGTTTAGACAAAGAAAGTTTGAAAAGTTTTTACAAAGTGATGATGTAATTTCTCAAGCAGAGTTAGACGCTCTTGGCAATGATATAAAGCTTCATAAAAAATACGAAATAATTGCAGGTAATAGATTAAGATCTATGCTTAAAGAATTAAAACTTGACAACTATACAGTAGAAAAGCCAAGCGAAACAGACAACAACCAAGATGTTAGAGTTATAGATCGTACTACAGGAAAAGTTGTTTTAGCTTTAGAAATAAAAGGTGATACTGCTAGAGGAGTTTCTGTTAGTGTAAACTATAAAAAAGGTAAAAAAGTTGTTGCATCTAAAGAAGTTTATGGTGACAAACAAAAAGCTATAGAAAACGACATAAAAAAAGTTTTTGAAGACATAATTACTGTAGCTAAAGAGTTTGATAATAATGCTGTTTCTTACACTGATCAAGGAAACTTAGAAATAAGTTACGAAGCAATTCAACAGATTGTAAGAGGTAATAACAATATACATTATCTTGCTTACGACATAGAGCAAACAATAACCTTTAAACAGTTCGCTGAAGCATATCAACAAAAACAAGGTAAAGAAGGTTTAAAACCAAGTCACGCTATAGATATAAAAGGTAGAGGCTTAATTGACATGAGCATGCAAAATGCTGACCTTAAAATAGAAGGTTTAACTAAAGCTGAAGATATAAAGACAGAAATACCTTTACAAGTAAGAATAGATTTTGGAAAAATAAAAAACAATGGCATGGTTACTGTTAGCGCAAGAATAGAGCCTCAGCTAAGCGCGCTTGATATGCCAGCTCAAAATTTTAGTCTTTTAAATAAAAAAGATAATAAAAACGTAAAATCTAATATAAAATTTTCAAAATCAAAAAAATTAAGCGTTGCTCAAAACATAACTAAAGCTTCTGATCAAGCTAGAACACAAGCTTATTTTTCTAAAACAAAAGGTGCTAGTATATTTGACTTTGACGAAACTGTAGGTATTAGTGAAAATGTTATTATAGCTACTAAAGAAGGTGTAACAAAAAAAATACCATCTGATCAATGGCCATTTGTAGGTGAAGACTTAGCTAATCAAGGTTATGAGTTTGATTTTACTGATTTTAATAAAGTTACTAAAGGTAAGCCGGGCCCGCTATTACCTAAGATGAAAAATCAAATCAAAAAGTATGGCCCTGATAATGTGTTTATACTTACAGCTAGAGCACCAGAAAGTGCAGAAGCAATACATGCTTGGTTAAAATCTGAAGGCGTTAATATACCTTTAAAAAATATCACAGGCTTAGGTAATAGTACTGGTGAAGCAAAAGCTATGTGGGTGCTTAATAAATATGCTAACGAAGGATATAACGACATGTACTTTGTTGATGACGCTATTACAAACGTGCAAGCTGTACAAAATATATTTGATCAACTAGATATTAAAGGTAAGTCGGTGCAGGCTAAAATGAAGTTTAGTAATACTAAAAAGCAAAGTTTTGATGACGTACTTAAACGCCGCAGCATAGAGGTTCAGTCTGCGACTATATCAAGTATTAATAATACTATAGACGCTAACGTAAATCTAGATACGTATTCACAGATTAAATTCTCAAAAACACATCGTGACGCTTACGAAGCTAGACTTACTAAAAAAAGAACTGACTTAGACGAAAAGCAAATTAAAGGTGCTGTTGAATCTGTGTTTAAGTTTGTTGAAGGCGAAAACATACCTAAAAACAAAAAATCTAAATTTGAAAAATTAGCTTTCCACTATATGGCTAACGGCTATCTAATACTACCTGAAGACGGTTATAAAGTAATAGAAGCTGAAAGAATAGCTACTATAAAGAAGATAGATCCGTTTTCTTACAAAAACCCTAACTTGCTAATAGAAAAGTTTGCTGGCGAGGTTAAAGGCGTTAGAACTAATCCAGACACTGTTAAAGAGTTTACTAATAAAACAAATGTTGGGCAAGGTGTTACTGTGTATGATGTTGAATATTCAAAAGAAGGCCAGTTAGCTGTTAGAAAAGTAATTGACACTCATTTTGGCAAAAAAGCTGATCCTTGGTGTTTGGTTGCTAGAATGGGTGGGTACTACGCTAGCGACCAGGCTTATTCTAAACAAGAGCGTGATCAAATGATTGCTGACCAAGAAGCTGTTGGTAGATATGTAGAGGTTACCGAATATAAAGAAGACGGGCAAACTGTATATGAGCTAACAATTTATAACCCAAAAGATAGTGTTGACTCGCTTGATAGCGCCTATGATCACTGGAAAAGCTACAATAAAAAAGGTAACGGTTTTAAAATAGCATTTAAAAACGGCAAACTACTTTGTTTTAGAGATGGTAATGAAAAACGCTGGTGGGATAGAAATGACAAGCCTTCAGATAAAATACATTTTACAACAACAGAGAAAAAAGGTAATGTAGAAAGCGTTTATGATGTAACGCCAGAGGATGGCGCTAAAGTATTAACTAGAAGAACTAAGGGCAAAATGCCTACAGCTGAAGTATACACTAGAAACGAAGATAATAATTACATTTACGAAAGCGACGTAAACTATGTTGATGGTAGAGCAGAGTCTACTAGATTAAAAACAACATACAAAGATAAAAGATTAAGTCAAGGTATTGGCATTTACGATGGTGTTAACCCTGATATTCAACTTAACAATTTAACTAAAGATGTTCAAACTATAAAAAACAACGTAATAACTAATGTTTATGAAGGAAAAGTAGTATTAACATCAAAGCAATTTAAAGAGTTTGAAAATAAAGCGGTTGAAATTAAGCACGTTACTAATGCGCAAACTAGTGAAAATATATCGCTTACTATAAACGGTGTTAAGCAAGATATAGGCGTTAAATTTAGTAGAACTAAAAAACAAAGCTTTGATAGTATACTTAAGCGTAACTTAGGTATTGATCAAGATATAGATCCTGCTAGAGCTAAAATAATAGGCGCTAAAAAAGGTAAGCGTGAATTTTTTATTGCGCCAGGCGCTGACGACTTCCAAGGTTTAATGATGAGACTAGCAGGTAAAGGTGAGCAAGGAGAGTCTGATATAAAGTTTTTTAAACAAGTTTTCTTTGATCCATTTAATAGAGCGTATAGAAAATTAAACTCTATACAGTATAACATGATGGAGTCGTATGCTCAAACAAGAAAAGAGCACAAAGGTGTTATTAAAAAATTAAAGAAAAAGTTTGATAACGAATTTACTAATGAAGATGCTATAAGAATATATCTATGGGATTTACAAGACTTAGATGTACCTGGCTTAACTACTAAAGAGCGTAAAGCTATAGCGGCTAAAGTAGCTCAAGACGCTGATATGGTTGAATACGCGTTTAAAGTTAGAAAATCGTTACAAATAGAAGGTGATCAATACTTAGCGCCTACTGATACTTGGACAGCGAGTAGTATCAAAGGTGATATGTATAACTCTTTAAATAAAGTACATAGAGACGGTGCGCTTGAAGAGTGGCAAGAAAACGTAGATGAACTTTTAAATAATGAAGCTCAATTAGCTAAGCTAGAAGCTGCTATGGGTACTGACTACGTTGAAGCTTTAAAAGACATGCTGTATCGTATGAAGACTGGTAAAAACAGACCTAGCGGACAAAATGCTTCAACAAACAAGGCTTTAAATTGGCTACAAGGATCAGTTGGTGCTATCATGTTTTTTAACATGCGATCTGCTGTACTACAAACAATATCTACTGTAAACTTTATAAATCATACAGACAATAATATATTTGCTTTTTCTAAAGCTATAGCTAACGTTCCACAGTTTGCTAAAGACTTTAAAATGCTATTTAATTCACCTCAGCTTAAAGTTAGACGTTCAGGATTACAACAAGATATACAAACAGCTGATTTAGCTGATAGCTTAAGTCGTGGCGGTGGAGCATCTAATGTACTAGCATATTTACTTAAAATAGGTTTTACACCAACACAAGTAGCAGATAGCTTTGCTATTGCTTTTGGTGGCGCTACGTTCTATAGAAATAGAGTTAATTCTTTGATGAAGCAAGGCATGACTCAAGATCAAGCAGAAAGTCAAGCTATGATAGATTTTCAAGATATTACAGAAGAGTCTCAGCAGTCTAGTAGACCTGATCGTATATCTAAGCAACAAGCTTCACCTTTAGGTAGATTACTACTAGCCTTTCAAAATACACCGTTACAATATAATAGAATAATTAAAAAAGCTGTAAGTGATATTGCAAATAAAAGAGGTAATGTTAGAGATCATTTATCAAGAATAGCTTATTATGGCGCTATACAAAGCTTAATATTTTACAGTTTACAACAAGCGTTGTTTGCAGAAGACGAACCAGAAGAAGAACAAATACCAAGCGGCGTTAAAAAAGAATATGCTAAAGGAATAAAAGACGGTACTATAAATAAGTATAGATACCCTGACGTAACATTTTATTATGCAGACGTAAAAAGTAAACAAAAGAAAGAAAGCTTAGTGAATAGTATGGCTGATGGCTGGCTAAGAGGTTCTGGAATAAAAGGCGCTATGGTTTCTACATTTAAGAACGTAGTTAGAAGCTTTATGAAAGAAAGCGAAAAAGGATTTAAAGCTGATTATTTTAACACGTTTATAGAGATGTTAAATTTATCACCTCAAATAGGTAGTAAAGCTAGAAAAATAAAAAGAGCTAGTGACACATACAAATATAACAAAGATGTTATAGCTGAAATAGGTGCTTTTGACATTGACAACCCAGCATATCCTATGATAACTTCTTTAACTGAAGGTTTAACTAACGCGCCTGTACATAGAATTTACACTAAGCTTGACAACCTAAAAGAAGCTTTCAACGAAGACAATACAGCAATGCAAAGGCTATTTGTAGCATTAGGCTGGAATCAATGGCAAATGGGCATTGACACATACAAAGATGTTAGAGAGGCTAAAGAAAAAATTAAAGAAAAGAAGAAAGCTAAAAAGAAACAATGTCGTCGAATTTTAAGTAACGGCAAAAGATGTAGCATACGTACAACTAACAAAAGTGAGCTGTGCTATCATCACGATTAAATAGGTGGTAAATTAAGTAATACTTTAACTATGGCTTATACGCAAAAAAATAATCCTTTTCCTGTAACGGGTTGCGGTAGAAGAAGAACGTTTCAAACAACTAAAAATCCTATAAAAGTGTTTGATGATTCGCCTATGCGTAAAGCTGATCCACGTAGAACTATAGGTAAAGGAAAAAACTTTAACAAAGTAGCTAAGAATAAAAGCGCTACAGGAGCTGCTGCTGGTGGCGGCATGACTGAAAAAGGCGTTAGAGAATATAAAAGAAATAATCCTGGAAGTAAGCTTCAAACAGCTGTAACTACTAAGCCTTCAAAGTTAAAACCAGGTAGCAAAGCGGCTAAACGTAGAAAATCATTTTGTGCAAGATCAAAAAGTTGGACTGGCGAAAGAGGTAGAGCTGCTAGACGTAGATGGAATTGTTAATATTATGGCGTACGTACAAAAAAATAATCCTTTTAAACTAATCACGCGTGGTAGAAAAAAACACGCTAGATCTATACGTGAAGGTGTTGGCAACGTTGATAAAGAGGGTAAAACTGAAACTCATAAAATGAGTTATGGCTCAGGCGAAGTTGATGGCAAAACAGTTTATATGGCGCATCCAACCATAACGTTTGATGATAAAGGTAAAAAGAAAGATCAATCGTTTCAAGAAGCTAAAAAAGCCGGTGAAGTTTATGGATTTAAGCGTAAAAAGCGAGCGGAAAAGTTTGCAGCAGGTTCTTGGAAAAAAGGCAAGGCTAAACGTGAAGCTATGAGTGAGTATAGAAATAATAAAAAAAACAAGTAGATATGGCTTTTAAATTAAAAAACAAAGAAATACAAAAAGTAGTAGGTAAGTCGCCTATGAAAGGTAAGCTGAAGCCTTGTCAAAAAGCAGCTGCTAAAAGAAAATTTAAAGTATATCCAAGTGCTTACGCTAATATGTGGGCATCTAGACACAAGTGCTAATGTTTAAAGACTTTGACATATCTTCGTTTAAAAAGATGAAGCCACCAGGCGATAATACTTTTGATACGATGCAAGAGGTTAAAGAACTTGAAAGTATACCATTAAACAAAAAGTTTGTAAAAGACAACGACGATATAGAAGCTGCGTTTAAAAAAACAGCTAAAGATAACGGAGTTGAAGATTATGATGGCAAGACAGCTGCTAAACTTATAAAAGAATCAGCACCTGTGATATTAGAGCTTAAGAAACACTTTAACAGACCTAGACCAAAAGTAATGGCTAAAAAAATGAATATCAATATGAAAGATATTGAGATGCAGTCTATGAAAACACCGTCATATCCATCAGGTCACTCAGTGCAGGGCGTATTAATAGCTAAAGTGCTAGGCGATAAATACCCTAAAGCTAAATCAGCTTTTAATAAGACCGGAGAAAATATATCTTATAGTAGAAGAGTTGCCCACGCTCACTATAAGTCAGATAGTAAAATGGGCGAAAAGTTAGGTAACTCAATGTATAAACACGTTAAAAACAAAATTTAAAATGAAAAAAGGTCCTATGAAGCTGGCTAAAAAAAGCGCAGCTAAAATGAAAAAAGCACCAGCTAAAATGATGAAAAAATCTCCAGCTAAAAAAGAACTAATTGGCAAACAGAAAAATTTACCAAAAGAGCTTAGAGATAAAATACTAGCTTCTCCAGCTAAGATGCTTAAGCCAGCTGCTTTAAAAATGATGAAAAAAGCTCCGGCTAAAATGAAAAAGGCTGCTATGAAAATGATGAAAAAGAAGTAGTATGTCTTTTGTACAGTCAAATAATCCTTTTAAAAAGCGAACTAAAGCTAAAGGCGGAGGTACTACTAAAGTATGTCTGCCTAAAGCTAAAATTGCTAGTATGAGCCAGTCTGAAAGACAAGCAGTTATACGAGCAAAGCGAACTGCGGGTAAGGCTGGTAAATACAAAAGATCTAGTAAAAGCAATGTTACAGGTACAAGTAGCGGCGGAAGTTTAAGAACGTGGGTAAAGCAAGACTGGAGACAAGTCGGCAACCCAAGCAAAAAATGTGGCGAGAAATAATGGCTAAAGAATTAAATGAAAACACTAGCTTTAAAGTTAGTATACAGACTCTAATAGGTATAGGATTTGGCATGGCAACCATTATAAGCATGTGGTTTGTTTTGCAAGCTGACATTGCTGAGGCTAAAGAGCTGCCTAAACCAGACATTACGCGTATGGAATTTAACATGAAAGACGAAAACATCCGCAACACTATTATAGAAACTAGAGATGACGTTAAGAAATTAGAAGAGCGTATGATTCGTATGGAAGATAAAATTGACGCGCTAAAATAATGAAAGCGTTATTAACTACAATATTACTTTTAATTTGCGCTACAGCTTATTGTCAAATTGAAGCAGTTCATTTTAACGCTGGCTGGAACGACGCTAATGACGTTGAATGGTTTTCTAAGATAAAAGACTGTGATACTAAAAGCTTGCTAATAGAAAACGATGACAATCAAAGTAAGTACAAAATTGCCATAGTGCCAACGATAGTAGTATTCGACGATGGTGAGGAGGTTAAACGTTTTCAAGCAGACTTAAGTTTCAAAATGGTCGCAACTAAAGAAGAAGTTAAAGAATATATTGAAGAACTTATAATAAGTAAATTTTAATTATGGCATTTAAAATGAAAAGTCCTTTACCTTTGTTAGGTATAGTTAAAGGTATTGTAAAAGCTGGTAAACAACAAAAAAAAGAGTTGAAAAAAGCTAAAAAAGCTGCCAAGCTAGAACAAAAAGCTAGATTTAAAAGCGGCGACATAACTAGAAAAAGATACAAAGACATAAAAAAAGAAATTAGAAAATACAAAGATTACTAATGAGATATTTGCTTTCACTAATACTATGCGTTAACATAGCTTTTGCTCAGTGTCCTAACGGCACGTATGTAGATGTAATCATTAATCCTGATCAATACCCACAAGAAACTTCTTGGGCTATTATAACAATGATGGAAGACACTATTGTTAGTGGTGGCCCGTATGACGACATAATAGATTACTCTCCTCAAGTAACGCAGCTGTGTATACCTAACGGTGAATACATATTTAACATAGCTGATCAATATGGAGATGGCTTAGCAGGTAGCTTATGGGGCGGGCAAGATGGATCATACTATGTAGTACACTGTGGAGACACTATAGTACAGCCAGATTCTGCAGATTTTGGATACGCTGCTTTTCATGGATTTACATTAGAAGACTGCGCGCCACCACCACCAATATATGGCTGTATGAACGATATGTACGTAGAGTTTTTGCCACAAGCTACTGTAGATACTGGTATGTGCTTTACAGAAAAATTATTTGGCTGTACTGATGAAGAAGCTTTTAATTACGACAGTATAGCTAACACAGATATATTAACAGATAGTTGTACCCACACGCTAAAATTAACAGATCTAGCTGGTAACGGTTGGGCAGGAGCATACTTACAGGTATTTCAAGGCGACAACTTTTTAGGTATATTTACTTTAGATGATGGTTTTGATACTACATTTACTTTTGAGTTAAGCATACTAGAGCCTATTAGTGTTAAGTTCAATATAACACAGCAATCACAATTTACATCTGTGCAGTGCGGCTACAGTCTTTACTCTGATGAGCATGTAGCTATTGACGCGCCAGGCGGTTTTGCTAGTCCTTTAATTCCTTTTGTAATAGTTAACGGAATGCCTTACTGTGGCGATAACTGTATAGAAAAAACTTACGGCTGTATAGATGAAACAGCTTTAAACTACAATGATAGTGTTAACACAGACGACGGAAGTTGCTACTACGTTGCTGGATGTACGAATCCAAATTACATCGAGTATAACGCGGACGCTGACTTTGAAGACGGTTCTTGCTTAACACTAATCGTTTTAGGCTGTATGGATTCTACAGCTTTTAATTATAATCCTGAGGCTAATGTAGAGCTTGAAGGATCTTGTATAGAGGTTGTGCTAGGGTGTATGGACGACGACGCTTTCAATTATAACCCTAACGCAAACGTAGAAGATGGTAGCTGTACACCGGTAGTGTTTGGATGTATTGACCCTACAGCTTTTAACTATTGCGACACGTGCAACACTGACAACGGAGGTTGTATACCAACTATTAACGGTTGTACTGATAGTACAGCATTAAACTATAACGAAGTTGCAAACACTGATAATGGCTCTTGTATTTATCCACTGCCTGGTTGTACTGATCCGACCGCTGTTAATTATAACGCGGAGGCTAACGTGCCAGACAGTAGTTGCTACTATTCTGCTGATTGCTACGTTGGTGATATATACTATATTCCTAATGCTTGTTTTGAGTGGGTAATAGAAGTAGATCCATACTGCTGCGATGATCAATGGGATTATGCTTGCGATGATTTATACGCTTACTGCCAAGACGGTTGGACTGGACCTACAAGCATAGAGTCTTTTAATAGGCTAGGAGTTTTACCTTATCCTAATCCTTCTACAAGCGTGGTAAACTTTAACGCTGAGGTTGACGTGCGAGTGTATAGCATAGAAGGTAAGCTTGCTTATGAAGCTGAAAACATTACACAATTAGAATTAGACAGAGGTTTTTATTTAGTTAAAATATCTAAGGACAACTTAAACATAACAACAAAGCTTATTATACAATGAGGTTATTAGTATTACTTTTACTTATATTTTCTACTACAGCTAACGCACAGCTAAAAAAAGCGTTTAAGTTTTCAACGTTTTATGTAGCGGCTAATGGTGGTACGTCTTTGTCTGATGAAGATATATATTCTGTAGATGGCAGCACACTTGTGTACGATACTATATTTACACCATACGATTACTCATTAACAATGGGTATACGTAGAATAAAAAGGTTTGGCTATGAAGGATCAACACCATTTAAAGATGGTACAGAAACATCGTTTTCAGACGCCGCTAGTGTTGGTAGATCGCCTTTTGAGTATTTGTTTGAAATAGATTACAAAAGACAAGAAGGTATAGAATACTTTGATCAAACACATTTTCTGCGTTACGTAAAAGATAATTGGCTAGCTAAAGCCGAATACATTAAAAATGGTTTTGCAGACATTGAATACTTTGAGTCTTCACAAAGACTTAGAGTTGGTAAAGGTAAGTTATCGTTTAATCTTGGCGCTGTACAAAGACTTGCTGAGCCTTATGGTTACGACCCACTTGAAGAGTGGTCGTTTGACAACAATAGAATACATTACACGTGTTTAGCTATTGAAGAAGGTTATAGCGTTGATGTATACGAGTCTGAGTACCGTAATCCTGATGGAGAAATCGTAGCTACCAGCGCGGAAGTTTGGAACGAAGTGGTTATGCCTGGTATACTAAAAGAATTTGTTGAAGATAAACGTAAAGAACTACAGAATCAATGGCAACATTCTGTTGTTGTAGGTTTTGATTTTTATCATTATAAGAAAAACTTTTGGCTACACAGCTGGGGTAACTTAATGCCTTATCACTACGACAACGGTAATGAGTTTTCATACCACAACTTTAATGACGGCGAGCAGTGGTATGATTATTCTGGCGGTTTAATCTTTGGATATAAGCTAAATAAAAACTTAGGATGTTTTGTTGAAGGCAAGTATAATAAGTACTGGACCAAAGAGTGGTATGATTTTAAGTGTGGTATTAACTATGTAATCTTTTAAAATGAGTTTATTAACCTTAATAAATAATATTCCTTTGTATTCTACTGTAGAAGAAGCTCTTATATGGGGAACTCAATACAATATAGAAGGTTATCACACTCACACTTACAATAGTATCTTAGGTTACATGCCAGGAGAAACTCATGAAGAGATAATTGCTAAAGTAAGTGAAGGCATACAAACCTTTTTAACACCTCAACAGTTAGCGGCTGGGCAGTTTGTAGTAACATTTCAAGCTGTTCAAGCTTATTATCAAAACCAAGCAGAAAACGCAGCGACTGCGCCTCAACCGCAACAACAAGTTCAACCTGTAATACCACAACAAAACACAATTCAAGAACAAGATCCATTTGAAGATAATACGCCTACTAGCGGTTCTAGCTTTACAGGCGGAAGCGGAAGTGGAGGCGGTTACGGAGGTGGATATTAATTATACATATGAAGCTAAAAGTATTAAGATTTAGTTCTGAAAAAGACTCAACGCATGGTCTTCTTTTTGAAGAAAACGAATTAGGCAATAAATTTCTTTGCTACACGCTAGAAGATGAAGCTAGAGTTTTAAAAGTAAGAGGTGAGACAAGAGTTCCGGCTGGTATATATAATGTTGAACTTAGAAAAGAAGGTGGGTTTCATGAAAGATATACTAAAAAATACCCTGGTGTACATCGTGGTATGCTTCATGTCGTTGATGTTCCTAACTTTGAGTATATTCTTATACACACTGGAAACACTGACGAACATACTGCTGGTTGTCTGCTTGTGGGCGATAGCCAAGAAAATAACCAATTGCTACCTGATGGTTTCATTGGCAAAAGCGTTAACGCGTATAAAAGAATTTATCCTAGTATTGCAAAAGCAATAGAGCAAGGCGAGGAAGTAACAATAGAATATATAGACTTTGACTAATTATGGCAACAACAACGGCAACAATAACATTAGCTAGTACAGATTTATTATCTGACGAATTATCTTTAACTACATCAGCTACACTAACGGGCGCTGGTAATGCCACTGGTATTACAGGTACAGCTGGTTTAGCAAGAAAAACAGTAGCAGGTGGTCATGCTCAATATACTTTATTTGACGGCAATGATTACGACGCAGACAAAGCACACAAGTTATATTTAAAAAACTTGTCAACTACAGCTACTGAATATTTTTTAATAACAGTAAACTCTGAAGATGTAGGCAGATTATATGCTGGTGACTGGGCTTTAATACCTTGGTCAGCACACGACGCAGACAATGACATTAAGATAGATCCTAGCGCTAATGATATGACGCTAGAGTATATGCTTTTTGTAGATTAATAAATTATAAACAATAAATAAAAATGGCAACAACAGCAACTATTACATTAACAAGTGCAGACATTGCTGGTGATCCAGTTAATGTCTCTAAAACAGCTACTTGCACAAAAGCAGGCGCTACAACTGATTTAGATCAGACAACTGGACTTAACAGAGTTCATTTAAGAAATGCAACAAACAAAACATTGTTGGCAGCTAATGCTGAAGGTAACGATCTAGCGGCTAAAGTTTATATTATAAACAAGTCTACTGATCCTTCGCTTTATTTAACTATAACTATAAACGCTCAAACAGTAGGTAAATTATATGGTGGTGATTGGATGTTTTTTCCATGGAGCCAAACAGATACATCAGCTAACATTGAAGTAGCTGCTACTAACTGGACATCGTCAACTGGTGATATACCTGTTGAATACGCTTTGTTCCATGAAGATACAGACTTTTTAACTAACGCTTAATAAATAAAGATATGGCAACAGTAAACGCATCAATTTCATTAGCTAGCGATATAACAGATAATACTATATCTATATCAAATACTAGCGCATTATATAAAGCAGGAGGAACTACAGGGCTAGATACTATGACGTCTGTCACGAAAAGATTAACTAGTACTAATCAAGTAGATTTAATCACTACTGGCAGTGTTTCTACAACTCATGCTTACGTATATATAAATAATCCTTCAACTGACTCAACTGAGTATTTCAATATCACTATTGGAAACGCTGGCGCTGGATCGCCTACAGATACTGAAGAAATAGGTAGACTGTACGGCGGTGACTGGATGTGGTTTCCTTGGGATGTAGACGACGATATTTGTATTACTCCTAGCGTCTCTACAGAGATGGTAGTTGAGTATCAAGTATTTAGTTAATGGCAAACTTATATCACAACGTAACAGGATCTACCGGTGTAGATGTAGAACTATTGCCTGCGGGTTCTAACGTTGGGCGTATAGGTTCTATATGTGTAACTAATACTTCTTCAAGTGTTATATCAACAGTAGGTTTAAGACTATACAACGATACTACTCAAGAAACATATCAAATACAAGCTAAAGTTACAATACCTGTAGGAGTTACTATGATTATTGACGATCAAGCTTTGTTAAACTTTGACAACTCAAGAAAAGGTTTTGGTTTGTTTGCTTTTGTTGGCTCTAACACTGAATGTGATATACTAATAAATACTATTTAAATGGAAGGATCTGGCGATGGTGGTAATGGAATAAAGTACATTGGTCAACACGTCTTTGACTTTGTGTCTAGTTTTCGTAATAATGTAAATATTGGTACAGACGCTCTTGACGCAGATCTTTTTCTTAATGACCTTGCTAATTTAACTTCAGATCTACCTTCTGGCGGAAAAGTACTTACTATTGATACTAGTAATAAAGTAGGTTATAGAACTTTTGCACAGTTACTAGCTGATTTAGGTGGTGGTGACATAACTAGTGTTTCTGTATCAGACGGAAGTAATCTACATGAGAAAACATCAGGAGCTTTTGCTTTAGCATTTACAGCAGGCGAAGGTATTGATCTTGGTTTAACAGGCTCAAGCACAGGCGCTACAAATGGTGATCTTACAATATCTGCTGAAGTTGCTAGCGATTCTAACAAAGGTGTAGCTAGTTTTAGCTCTGATAATTTTGACGTTTCTTCTGGTGATGTTACTATAAAAAGTGGAGGTGTTGACTTAACGGCTGAAGTTACAGGCAGACTACCTATCTCTAATGGAGGCACAGGGGCTAGTACAGCTTCATCTGCTAGATCTGCTTTAGGCGTAGATGCTGCAGGAACTGACAACTCAACAAATGTTACTCTTGCAGGAACACCCGATTACATAACTATATCAGGACAAGAAATAACAAGAAATGCTATTGACTTAGCAAACGATGTTACTGGATTTTTACCTGTTGCAAATGGTGGTACTGGAGCTAATAATGCTGCTGGAGCTAGAGCTTCTCTAGGTGTTGACGCATCAGGAACAGATAATTCTACCAACGTTACGTTAGCTGGAAGTTTAGATTATATAACAATATCTGGCCAAGAAATAACTAGAAACGCTATAGATCTTACAGCTGATATAAGCGGTGTTTTACCTGTCGCTAATGGTGGTACAGGTTCTTCTACTCAAAAAGTTATACAAGTGTTTCCAATGAACTTTGTAGATGATTTAGGTACAGATAAGCACTATATGCCTTTTATAACTAATACGGAACAAACCGTTGTTTATCAAGAAGAAGCGGCTATGGTAATGCCGGCTGACGGTAAAGTTTTATCTGTAACGGTTCATTATGCGCAAATGCACGGATCAGATGGTAATATAACTGTTGGCATTGAAACATCACCCTGTGGTCAATCGTACACTAACGCTTGGAATGTGGAAGAAACCGCTGTATTAGCAGCTACTGTAGCTGATGATCATCACGTGTTTCATTTTGCTTTTGACAACGCTAAGCATTTTGATTCTACAGATAAAATGGCAATATCAATACAACAGTCTGCAGATATGCAAAACGCTAATAGATTTTTTTGGGTGACAGCGACAGTAGAGTATGACTGGTCTACTTTCTTAGCAGGTAGTAATCCAGGTCAAGAGTATACAACAACACCTTAGTAATTTAATAACAATTACTTAATATAAAAAACGGCCCATAAGGTAATTATAACCCTATGGACCGTAAGATTGACATAAGCAAAGCGCTTTACGTAGCGATAATGATTATCGTTTACGTTATAGCTATTTAATTAGCTACAGCGTTCTTTTGCTCTTGAACAGCAACTCTAACCTTTTGAGCTAGATCTTTAATTGTTTGCATATTCTTGCGGACTCTAGTTCCAGCCGACATATTGCCTTCTTCAAACTTTTCTAAGTCAGTCATACCTTGTTCTAAGGTATTAGCCATGTTTTGATACAATCTTTCTAATTCAGTCATAATAAATAAAATTAAATTAAACTACTTCACAGTTGCCACCAGCGCAAGCAAGCTCGCCTGATAGATCTGTGTTGTCATCTAGCTCAACAACCTTTGTTAAGTCAACATTAGATAACACTTTAGACATTTCATTAAATTTGGCTTCGTCAATGTCTTCAAACGGAGCCTGAGTGTATGTACCGCCATTGTATGGTAGTACTGATAGACCATTGTAATGATCTCTATTTTCCCACATCCACACACCAGCCATTTTCCATTCATCTTCTTTCAAAGATATGGTGGCTGACACGTTGTGAGAGTTGGAACCAACACGATGACCTGGCTTCACCCATTCAGTAGCAACGCGCTTCACCCTCTCAAGTGTATCGAACGGTGATTCAGTTCTTAGTATTGATCCTTCAGGAGCTTTTTGAGGTACAGAAATAACTGCAGTGTCATGAGGTCTGAAGTACTCGTCTTCAATTAACTCAGGGTGGTGTACAGATAAATATGTATATATAGCCTCGTTCTTTCCTACACGCATTCTACGGACATAATGGTCATTATGCCAAGCATGAATACCTGAAGATGTTCCTAGCACCAGAGATGTCGTCCCTGCAGGTTTTACAGTTGTACATCTTGCTGACTTATTTATTCCGATTACCTTAGCAACACGGGCGTTTTCACGCTTAACAATATCAGCAGCTTTGGTCATGTCGTAATTTAATACGGCGCCAGAGCCAATACCAGTCATTGACACTCCGATCAATGCATCTTTTTCAGTTGTTTCTTTCCATATCTCTCTCAAGTAATGAAAGTCGGTGTAACCTGCTTGCAACGTTCCTATAAACGCAGCGGCTTTCACCCTCGCGTTAAAGTCATCTTGATCTTTAATATCAGAGACATTAACTTCGCATAAGTTACAAAACTGAAAAGGGCGTAGAGCAATTTCACAACATGGATTAGTTCCCCAATCCTTGTCGTTATTAAAGTATATACCAGGTTCACCAGCGCCAGAAAGCTGTACGCGTGTCCATAGATCCATAAAAAACTCTTTAGTAATTTTATGCCTCATTAACACGGCTGAATTATTAGCTCTGCCTCGCTGTGGATTAGTTTCCCACCAATCACCTGATTTGCAGCTTATCATATCACTGTCAGTTGCGCTAAATAAACTGATAAGAGCTGCACGCCTTATACCGCCAGCAAGTACAGCATCAGCAATGTGGCAAATAATATCGTGAGTCTCAAGACTACTGAGAGTCGATCCGTCTTCTTTTGCATTTAGTATACCTTCAATTTTAATTAAACACTCTTTTAAAGGCTGTGGTCCAGGCGCTTTACCGCCAGATGTTACAAGCCTTGCACCTTTAGGTCTTATGTCTGTATAGTCAAATATTATTTTAGAAGTACGTTTGTTACCTAAATAAGACTTCATTAATACTTTAACAGCATCAGACCAACCTTCAATACTATCGCCAATAACAAAACGTCTACTACGTTTATCAAATGGCTTAATTATTTCTGGTAATTTTTTAATATGATGTTTTTGTACTGAGTAGCCTACGCCACAGCCAGACAAAAGCAAGAACATTATTTCGTTAAAAGTATCAACACTATCAGCAGGAAGATATGAGCAATTATATAAACGGTTCGGTGATATTTCAATTGGCTTGCCCGCGAACTGAAGCGAACGCATGCTTGGTAAAATCTTTTTATTATATACATATTTATATACTTCGTCTATTTGTTCTGTTAATTGTGGATATTTCTTTTTGTGCATTGCTACATTACGGTCTACAAGCTCTTCCCAAGTTTCCCTACGATTTAACTCAGGGATGTACTTGGCGTACTTCATATGAACCGTAATATCTGAGAGGATATTATTCATTAATTAATTGTTATATATAGTTAAACATGCGTCTAAGAACCCTACGTATAATACGTGGTTCGTTTTGTATTGTTCTCGGTATGTTCTAATACCAAATAGTATGCCCGGAAATGTTCCGAAACTTAATTCCCAATCTTTCATTTGTGTTTGTTTTGGATTAATTTAATTGTTTCGTCACAGTCCTTCTGATTTTGAGGTTTATATAAAGTTACATGAGGCAT
>Ga0208134_1000231_pt1 | contig 35515 bp, 30 predicted proteins | sample VirMetDEL_Mar_31_FD_184515 | JGI IMG/M metagenome (GOLD analysis project Ga0208134, IMG submission 184515) | Aqueous microbial communities from the Delaware River and Bay under freshwater to marine salinity gradient to study organic matter... | ecosystem: Environmental > Aquatic > Marine >...
TGGGATAATACATTAGGATTTTCTGTAAGAGACAGTGGTAATAATAATGAATACTTTACTGCAAGTAAAAATAAAATTGCATTTGCATCACCGTGGGTATTAAAAAGAGCAACTGGTAGAAACTCATCTATTAATAACACCCCTTCAGTAATTTATTCACCGGGCTCAACTCAGTCCGCTCCTATGAATTATGGGTGGAATACACGACAGATTGGAACACCACAAAGTCTAACACCTAGTGGTCAATATCCTTCTTTAGGAATGCCAACAACTCTAGAATTAACAGTTCCGTATATTTCTCTTAACTTTGGACCGGGTTATGGTTTTACTGCTGACCCATCTATTCAGCCGTCGCCGGCATTTAGCCAATCGAACCCGGGCTATGATTATAAAGTTACTTTTCCTATTGGTGGATACCCTGGGCAAAGGTTATTAGTTAAACTATACGTACAGGCATTAGCGTACAACTCGGCTACTAAACAAGGAGGTACACTTTCTGTTAGCAATTATGGGTCGGTTGATCTAAGGATACCAATGTTTAGAATTAAGTCGCCTACATCAACAGGAAACTGGACCTCTTGGTGGGCAGCAGCAAGCAGTAGTGGTAGCTCTGCACAGGTTATTGATGGTTATCAAGTAATAACAGTATCAACAGATTCAACTGATGCTGGTGATGGGATCGGTAGATATAAAATGATTGATATGTTTTGGGATGGCAAAGAAGTACAACAACAGGGTGCTGAGGTAAATTTTGCTGATGCTAATGCATTCTCAACACTAGTACAACATGGCTGGTCTATACTGTCATCTTCTATTGGCTCTACTAACAATAATAGAATAACAATTAGTGGTTATGATAATTCACCAGGGTGTTTTGTAGCCGGGACTGAAATAGCTTTAGCGAATGGAGATACAAAAAATATTGAAGATATTATTTCAGGTGAAGAGTTAATAACATGGAATGAATCAAAACAAACAACTGAGGTAGGTACCGTAGGTGGATTAGATGTAATAGAAAATGTAGGTATGGTAATTGTATTAGACTTTGACAATGGATCTACTCTTAAGGTAACTGAACATCACCCATTCTATCATATAGATGGTGAAAATGTAGGTCTAATAGATGCAGCTGAATTAAGAGAAGGTTTTGAAGTATATCAATTAAATGGAGAAAAGGCTAAAGTAGTATCTACAAAAGAGGAGCAAGGTTTATATACTGTTTACAATATAACCAATGTTAGTGGTAATCATAACTATTATACAAATGAAATATTGGTACATAACAAAGGAGGAAATTAATAATTAATTAACTTAAAATGACAAAGAAAGAAATAAAAGAACTTAATGGATATGTAAGTAGGTACAGGGAAATTCAACTTTCCTTAGACTTAATGCAAAAAAGTATTGAGAGTTTAGCAAAGAAAAGAGATGGTCTATTTGAAGAAGTAGACGGAATGAAACTTAAAGAAAAAAAGTTTATTGATAAAATTGCAAAAAAATATGGAGCTACTGAAGTAACACCTAATAAGTTAATGAAGTATATAAAATGATTTTAATTATTAAAAATATTCTTGGTATTCTAACAGACCCAAAGAACACTAGGATGTTTTTATTGGGAGGAATCATAGTGTTATTATTTTTACTAGTTAGGCAATGCAATGAAACTGAACAGGCAAAGGGTGAAGTTACTAGGTTTCAAAATAATCTTGAGGCAGCTAATGATACCATTCGTAATTATGTAAATGAAAATGGAGAATCAGTTGGTGAAATAAAAGGTCTTAATTTATCCTTAGAAGAATTAAGAGATAGTTTAGAATTTGAAAAGAATAGACCTCCTATAACAATTGTAAAATACAAAACAATCGTAGAAGAAAGAATAGTAGAAGTTCCAGTCAAATCAAAAGACACTGTTGTTAAACAAGATGGTGTGGAGTTTAAATCGGTATTAAGTTTTAATTCTAAAAGTGATTGGGAAAAAAGCTCAAGATTAATTGATGTATCTTTACCTTATACATTTACTGATAGTTTAATGTTCGGTTCTGCTACCATAGGATTGAAACAAAATATATGGTTAGATGCTACGCTGTCACAGGACTTAAATACAAAGGAAGTTTTTATTAAATTAACTTCTGATTATCCTGGTACAACATTTAATAATACTCAGGGAATTATGATTGATCAAAATAGTCCTGAGTTTAAAAGTATACAAATGAAAAATAGAAAACCTTTTGGATTAGGTGTTAATATGGGAATGGGAATTACTGGTGATGGTAATTTTGGACCATACATCGGAATAGGAATTTCTTGGAACCCAAAGCTTTTGCAATGGTAAATAAATAGAATAGAATGGAATCATCAAGGTTTATACAAATATCTGAGCAAATACTTATAGAGTATGTGTATACTAGTCAGGCAACGCCTACTACGTTTAATACAGCATCGTACCCTATTGAGCTTATGAGAGATACTAATACTAAAGGAACTTATTTCTTTAATACAGATAGTGTTTCTGCTGTGATGGGTAATTATAGAGATATATCAGCTGCATCTAACAATGCTACTAAAACTCAGTATGTTTCATTGGACACAGACATTGGTGTTCCTTATAATGATTTTAGTTCAGCATTAACTGATAGTGCAGATCTTTTACAAACATTTAGTCCAGAATTAGATGTAGCTTATGATAAAATAAAAATACATTTTGTAGCTGGATTTAATTTTGAAGGATTTGATGGTATTGTATTTGAAGCATTAGCTCCTAGGAGAGATAATGTTATGTTAAACCTGGCATCGATTAATTTTCTTAAAACCGATACACCAACGTTTAGCCCAGAACCACTCTTATTAGCTGATAAGCTTTATGCTACTTATATTGAATGGCGAGTACCTTCACTATATTTTATGAATAATTTATTTAGTGCATCTCAACCTAATGGAGTAGCTTATAAAATAACTGAAGGACAAGGATTTTTAAGTACTCCACCAATTACACTAAGAGCAACCGGTATTTATCAAACTATCGTTGAAAACGCGTATAGCTTTTATGAAATGCAAGAAATCAATTCGGTTTCCATATTAAGTAGAGATATCTATGATAATTTATATGCACAAGTAATTCAATCAGATAATGGTGATTACTTTGAATTATCAGGGCAAGTAACAGGATCTACCTTTAGTAATTTTATTGCACAGTTAAATTCTTCCGGTGGACAGTATGTAGTATTTCATGAAATAAGTGTTACAGAACAGGTTGGGCAAGTATTTACACAGACTAGTTTTCAAGTTATAACTCAAGATACTGAATTTGATGAACCTGTATTATTTAGGCCTATTATTAAGAATGCAAATAAAGCCGTTTCATTTTCTATAAATTATGTATTAAGATTATACAATAAAGCTGATGCTACACAGATAATTAAAAATGCTAAGCTAACATCATTTGAACCACAGATTTATGGACCTAATATGATACAAGTTAACTTAGGAGTAGTACCAACGGTTGCTAATGTATATAATAGAATTAATAATGATACGGGAAAACAAATTGTAGTCGGTGGTGGTAGTGGTGCAGAAACACTTAATGTAGATACCACTGAGCAAATTGTAGAGAAATTAGTAGTAAAAACTAGTTATGTAACTACCTTTAGGGATAGAATAAAAGTTAAAGCTGCAATTTCTCCAGTTAAAATTCAAACAATAACACAAACCAATGGCAGCGAGACAGAGTAAATTATCACAAGCAGAACAAATACAAAAGAAAGCTAAAACTAAACAGGTAGTTGGTGGTGTAAGAACTAATATATCATTAACTAAAACTGAAAAGGAATTTTATCAAAAATTTGTTAATCTTTCAGTTAATGAAATGCCTTTACCTTCAGGTGATGGTACAATTAGAATATCTTTATTCGATGATTATTATCTTTTTACAATGTTTGATGAAGTTGATGGCGAGGACACTCCTATTGATTTAAGTAATGTAGGTGATTTATATTTAAACTTTATTGGTGAAGAGGATGAAATTGATATACTTAACCATACTCAAGTTGATGAAATAGATTTATCAAAAGGTGAGGTACTTTTTAGAATTACTAGGTCAGATAGTAAAAAAATACTAGCATTATCTAACAATAATTTTTACATATCTACAAGAATGGTTGATCGTGAAGATGGATCTACATCTGATGAATCAGTTTTATATCAAGGTATATGGCTAGCTGTAGATGATGCAAATAGAATATCTCTTACTAGACAGATTGAGGAAATGAGAGTAGAATATAGTATATTATTAGCAAAGTTACAAGATGAAAACACTAGATTAAAAGCAGAAAATGCTGAATTAATTAATTCAGGTGAAGAAGATGATGCTACTATAATAAGATTACAAAATAGTAATGAAGAATTAACAAATGAAATAGCAGAATTATCTAAAGACTTAAAGTCCACTACTATAGAATTAATCAACCGTAGAGCCAAAGAGGCACAAGCAGCTGCTAATAGACAAAAACTAAGAAAGCAACAAATAATGGCTTCAAAGAAGAAAGCAATAGTTGCACAAACTAAATCTAAACAGAGATTCTTTTTTAGAAATGCAGCTAAGAATTTACAGAATTTTACTATTGGAAGAACTTCAGTTGGATCTATGATTAAGCCTGACTTATTTGATGGTAGACCAGGAAATGGATTTGATCCAGATAGAAATACATATTAACAATTAATCATGATATTAAGCGCAAGAAATAATCAATTTAAATTTGATTTCCCTAGAAATTTTATACCTGAGCCAATTGCTAAAAAGTATAAACCTTTTCTTACAAGAATACCTGGCGGAATAATCAAAGAACCTATAGATTATTGGAATTATGGAATTCAATCTCTTAATTTACCAGGACCTTCTTTTGATGCAGTTACCCAAGTAGATTACCCAGGAAATCAACGTGCATTTAGATCAAGTATACCTAAGCAACAATTATTTGATAAAACAATGACAGTTACTATGCAAGCATTTGATGGCTATGTAAATTATTGGATGGCAATTGAAATGTTTGACTATTACTATAAGTTAAGTGGAAAACATCCATATTTACCAGAAGGTGTAGGCGTTCAAATGTTAGATGCTGATGGAACTATATTTGTTACTGTGCAATTAAAAGATATGTTTATCTCTGAAGTAGGTGCATTAGATTTAAATTTTTCAAGTAACACGATAGAATTTCAAACCTTTGATATAACATTTGGATATAATGTATTAGATGTCGTAGTTAACATAGACTAATATATAAACAAATAAAGAACACCAATGAAAACATTTAAAGATTACCTAATTGAAAATAAAGAAGATTCTTTAAACATAGAAGATTTATTAAATGAATCTCATGATTTAACAGAAGAACAAGATGCTGCAATTGATATGGCAGTAGAACGAATTCTTGAAGCTCAAAAAGAAGGTAAGAATTTAGAAGACTGTGTTGAGGAGATAATCAATGAAGGTTTATTAGGAAGTATATTTGGTGGTTTAACTGGTTTTGCATTAGGAAAAACTATAGGTAAAGCTGTGGCTAAAGTATTAGGTGTTACTAAAGGTGTTCTGTATGATTTATTAACCTCACGTCTTGTAGGTGCTGCGCTAGGTGCAGTTATCGGCAAGAGAATATAATTAGAATGATTCACATAGGAATTGACTTTTCATTAAATAGTCCTGGTGCCTGCGTTGAAACAGCCGATGGCAAATATCACTTTATAACTTTTTTTAATTACGGAAATCGTATATGGGATGAAGAAGGTAGAAAAATACCTAAAGCATTCAGTGTACACAAAGAATTAATGGATGATAATGCTTTATTAGGATTTCCTTATAATAGAGAAGTTACAAGTAAAGAGTTTTTACCTAGAGAGAGACAGAAGTTAGAGGATGCAGGAAATATTAGCTCACTTATGGTTAATATATTTTCAACCTTATTTGAAGGTGATAAGGTAGCAGTTGCATTAGAAGGATTTTCTTATGGCTCCAAGGGTAATTCATTTATAGACATTATTCAGTACAATACTTTTTTAAGAAAAGAATTAATAGATAAGTATTCTATAGAAAATTTATCTGTCTTTCAACCATCTCATGTTAAGAAACTTGCTGGGAAAGGAAATGCAAATAAACATTATATGGCTAAAGCATTCCAAGATGATGTCCTTAATGATAAGAACTTAAGGAGCACTAAACTTTGGAAATGGACTCAAGGAAAAGACTTCAGCATTAAAATACCTAAACCTATCGATGACATCGTTGATGCCTACTTTATACTTAAAGCCCTGAAGGCTAACAATTAGATACTTTTCTTACTCTGAATAGTTAAAAATTATATTGCAACATGTTAACATTGTTTCAGCTTTCTATAAAAAAAATTAAAATAAAATGATAAAACCTTTAGGAAATAGAATATTTTTAAAAAAAGATGAGCAACCAGAGAAGCAAGGCAGTATAATTTTACTAAAAAAAGAAGGGATGTTTGCACCTCCGTATTCAGGTACAATCACTGGAGTAGGAGATGGGGTAGAAGATAAAGATTTTAAAATAGGAATTAAAATACTTTTTCATGATTTAGCTGGTAGTGAATTTAAATATAAAGGAGAAACAGTATTAAGTATAAGAGAACGTGATGTAACTGCAATAATAGATAAAAATGTTAAAATAGTCTGAAACAAACTGACTTAGGGGATATATAATAAACAAAGGAATCAATAAAGTATTGGTACTTTTTAAAAGGCGATAACAAGGCGAAGTAAATAGGCAATAAAAAATTAAAAGGCGTTTAGATACGGAGTTTGTTATCATAAATTAATAATAACAAAAAAAAGGCAATTAACATGGCAAATGAATTCGACATTTTTAACGTAAGTGTAAAAGATTTAGACACTGGTGAAAGACCATCTTCCGCAGGGAGTGATCTTTATTCACCTAAACCAGATCAAGGACAGGACGGAACTTACCGTTCTTTAATTAGGTTTCTACCTAATGCTAAAAACCCAAGAAAACCATTTGAAAGAAAGTATGTCTACTGGTTAGAAGACAGAGAGGGAAACGGCTTTTATGCTGATTCACCATCAACGGTTGGAGAAAAATGTCCTGTACAGGATATGTTCTTTAAACTAAGAAACTCTGAATCTGCTGTAGACAAAAAGATGTCAGAAGGTTTAAAGCGTAGAGAAGTATTCTATGCATTGGTACAAATCATAAAAGATCCACAAAACAGAGATCTTGAAGGGCAGGTTAAAATCATGAAGTTTGGTTATAAAATCAAAACTAAAATTGATGAAGAACTGAATCCACAATTTGATGAACCTACTCAAGTATTCGATCCTTTTGAAGGCAAGAATTTTGAATTAGTAATTTCAAAGAAAGGTGGTTTTCCAAATTATGATTCTAGTAAATTCCACGGAAATAAATCTCCAATGACAATTGAAGGTGAAGCGGTTACAAACAGTGATGAAAGCCGTAAGGCAATTTTAGAGTTGTTAGGTACTGCACCAGATTTATCAACATGGGGTTATAAAGCATGGGATGATATAGTAAGAGGAAAGGTAATGAATGTATTATCTCAATTCACATCACCAGGTGATTCAATTCAAAACATCACAAGATCAAAACCGGCACCAGTAAATACACAAGCTACTGAAGCTGCTGCAACTAAAGCAACAACTGAAACAAAGGAAACTCCTAAGGCTGAACCTGTAAAAGGTGAAGAAAAGAAAGATGACTTTGATGATTTCATTAATGGTTTAGATCTTTAATAAGTATGGCAGAGGAAGTAATAATATCTTCTGAAATGAAAGCTCGGATTATCGATAAGGTAGTCCGAGTTCTTCATACTAATCATACTCATCCAGAGAAGAGAAGAATATTGGAGAGTAAAGGTAGGTTAAATTTTGCATGCCCTTACTGTGGTGATTCTCATGATACACCAAGAAAAAAGAGAGGAAATATTTATTGGAATGATTTATACTTTCATTGTTATAATTGTTCAGCTCATGCTTCCTTAGATGTATTCTTAGCAGAACATAATGAAAACTTCGAAGGCGATGATAGAATTAATGTTATTAATTATATTAAGGAAAATCGTAAACATTTTTCATTAGGAGAAAATTTAGATTTTTATCTTTTTGATAAAGCAAAAGAATTAGCATTAACTTTTGATGAAATAGCTTTAGGTTTTAATGTATATCCAATTAATACTTTAACATACCAAGCATATCCTTATTTAAAGAGTAGGCTTCTCCATCATAAAACTGAAAGGTTTGGTTTTGACCCAAGGCGTAGAGAACTATATGTTTTTAATTTAACACCTGAAGGTAAAATATTAGGATTCCAAACTAGAGACTTAGGTGGTAGTGGTGGTCCTAAATATAAAACTTGGAATATAGAAAGAATTTATGACAGATTAAAATTACCATTAAAAGTTACCGAAGAAGAATTAGATAACCTAAATAAGATATCAATGTTATTTGGAATCTTAACTGTTGATATGTCTCGAGATTTTTCAATATTTGAAGGTCCTATTGATGCAATGTTTATGAATAACTCTATTGGTTTAACTGGAGTTAAAAAACAAATTATTGAATTTAATGAAATACCTACAGCAAGATATTTCTTTGATAATGATTTAGAAGGTAAAACAAGAATGATTGAAAAACTTAAGGGTGGTCAAACTGTATTTATGTGGGATAAGTTTTTAAAGGATTTTGACATTCCATCAAGAAAGGTTAAAGATTTAAATGATTTAGTTAAATGGGAATACAGTAATAGATCTGGGTGCTTAGGTGACCTGGATAAATATTTTACAAAGGATTCATTAGATATTATTTTTATATGATGAGTTTAAAAAATTATAATAATTTTGTGAATGAAGAAATAGATGACTTTTATAAAGATTTAGAAAGTAATAGTAAAAGACTAAAACTTTTTTCTACATTTGGTAAATCTGAATTAGATGAAGTTAAAACTAATTTTTCTATACCAGCACCTAAAAAGAAGTTTCAGCCTAAAGTAAAGGGTTTTAAAAAGATTAATAAAGATAAAGGTATATTTTAAATGGAGTATAATGACATGGCAACAGGTGAGGCTAATGAAGAATTAGCAAAAAGATTAGCTAAAGATAGAGATGATTGGAAAGAAAAGATAAGCCACTTGGTTGGTTTACTAAAAGAAGTTCGCAATTTATCCGAGTGCCAAGTAAATATGTTATCTTATAGACAAATCCTATTGGATAAAATTACTGATTTTAAAACTACAAAACAAAAAAGACAAGGTGCATATGACAGATACTATAAAATCAAGTATAGAGAATATTCAATTGATTATGATGTTAAATTAACAAGTGGTGAAAAGGTTGCTTTTATTAAAGCTGACTTATCTCATTTAAGAACACAAATGGAAATGCTACAATCTCATATGGACTATTACCAAGAATGCATAAAGACATGTGATAACTTAGCATTTGCTATTCGTAATAGAATAAGTTTAGACGATAAAGAATACTAATGGAATTATCCCTCTCGGAAAATAAAAAGTTTTTAGTTATTGATGCTTGTACTGAATTAGAGTATGAACAACTAAAAAGTAGTTTAACTAAAAAGATTGAAGGTTGGCGCTTTCACCCTTTAGTTAAAAAAAGAGTATGGGATGGTAATGTATCATTTGTAAAAAGAAATAAAATACCTGCAGGTCTATGGAAAGAAATATTAGATATCTGTAAAGATTATGACTTTCCTGTTACCTTAAATAATATAACCAATATATTTGATACTGAAATCAAAGAAGACGAGTTTAGGAAATGGGTTACTAAAATATTTAAAAAGCAACCAGAATTTAAACCTAGAGAATACCAAATAGATGCAGCTTTTAAAATATTAAAGTATAGAAGGTGTTTAGCGGAATTAGCAACATCTGCTGGTAAAACACTAATATCTTTTATGGTAGTTGCTTATCTTATGGACAAGCTAAATAAGAAAAAGATATTAATGATTGTCCCTAATGTAAATCTAGTCTTACAGGCTACTGGTGACTTTGATGAATATAATAAATGCGGAGTTCCTTTAAAGACTCAACAAATTTATGCCGGTGTAAAAATAAGAAAAAGTTCTAATCTAGTTATTGGTACTTATCAATCTTTAGTTAAAAAGGACGAGGAATACTTTAGCCAATTTGATGCTGTATTTGTAGATGAAACTCATAAAGCAAAAGCAAATTCTATTCAAAAGATTATGGATAAGTGTTGGCATTGTGATTTTAGATTTGGTTTAAGTGGAACCATACCTAAGAAAGGAACTGTTAATAGATTAAGTTTAATGTCTGCCATGGGCCCATTGGTTACTCAAGTTAAAGCAAATCAATTACAACAAGAAGGTTTTATTGCCAGTTGTAAAGTTATGCAACTTCATATGGATTATGCAACAGACGAACAAAAGGAATCATTTTCATTTTTATCTAAAAATCCACAAGATAGACAAAGATTATTTGGATTAGAACAAAATTTTATAAATCAAAGTGAAAAGAGATTAGATTTTGTTTGTCAAGTAATTAAAAAATCTACATCTAATTCATTAGTACTATTTCATAAGATTGCATACGGTGAAAAACTATATAATAAATTAAGGCATATAACAGACAAGAAGGTTTACTATGTAGACGGCTCTGTTAACGTAGATATAAGAGAAGAGTTTAAAAGCAGAATGGAAAAAAATGATGATGTTATTATTGTAGCATCTTATGGTACCTTTTCAACTGGTATTTCAATTAAAAATATACATAATATCTTTTTTACCGAAAGTTTTAAATCTGAAGTAATTATCAGACAAAGTATTGGTAGAGGATTAAGAAAGCATGCATCGAAAGATGTTGTAAAAATCTATGATTTTATAGATGATTTTAGATATAAAGCCGAAGACCATGATTGGGTTAATTATATCTACCGCCACGGTATTGCTAGGCGAACAATATATAAAGAAGAAAAGTTTCCATTCGAAGTTCAGAACATAAGATTCTAATATAGAATATCTTTTCACTAAGACATGGATATATAAAAAAAATAAAAATAACTAAAATGAAGTCAATCAAAAAGTTTTCTGCAATGACTGCAAAAGATCAACCGATCACTGAGTCAGCAAAAGTAACAAAAGAAGCTGTTGATGAATTGATCAAAAAGATTGGTTTTGACAGTATAGAAGAGTTAAAAAAGGAGAAAGATCTTCTTTCAAAACTCGAAGCAATGTCTAAGACAATTGCAAAAAGTAACGATATATCTGAGGATGAAATCGAAGAAGATAGAGCCGAAGATATTGAAGATGAAATGAATGCCAAAGGTAAAGCAAAATCACTAGAAGGTACTGAAGATAAAGAAGGCGACGCTGAAGTTGTTGATTCTGATTCTGAGGTTGCTGAAGATGAAGTAAAAGAATTATCTGGAAAAGCTAAAGAAATAGAAGATGAGGTTAATGCAATTGGTTCTACTAAATCTTTAGAAGATAAAGAAGGTGAAGAAGTTTCTGATGAACAAGAAATTACAGCAGAAGTTCCAGCTGAAGCCGATGAGGTTGAAGATGAGGACGGTGTTGATGTAGCTTCAGAAGAAGAAGAAACTCCAAAAGCTACTAGAAGAATTATGGCTTTCGAAGATTTCATTAAAGAAAAAGAAGAAACTATTAATAAAAACATTTCTTATCATGATGATGATGAAGAGCCAGAAGATTATGCTGTTCCTGTAGCAGCGTCTGCTGATCCTCTTGCTGAAGCAAAAGTCAATGAAGATGATGAAGAAGAAGGTAAAGATGATGAAAAGAAAGGTGATGAATTAGAAGATAAAGGCGATAAGAAAGTTGATTCTGAAGATGATAAAGAAAAAGCAGACCATTATAAAGGAGCTGTTAAATCTGATGATAAACAAATCGATGCTTTAAAGAAAGATGTTGAATACGATAAAGAAGAAGAGGAAGATGCTGAAAAGAACGAATCTAAAATAATGTCTTTTTCAACATTTGTTAATGAAGCATATGATAGAGTTGTATTCGGTGGAGATAAAGGCGATAAATCTAAAACACATGATGGCGAAGATTTTGAAGATGAGGATGAAGATGATAAGAAAGACGAATCTGCAAATGAAAAGTACGATGATGTTGTACTAGGTGGAAATAAAGGTGATAAATCTAAAACACATGATGGCGAAGATTTTGAAGATGAGGATGAAAAAGACGAATCTGCAAATGAAAAGTATGATGATGTTGTACTAGGTGGAAATAAAGGTGATAAATCTAAAACTCACGACGGTGAAGATTTCGAAGATGAAGACGAAAAGGATGAATCTGTTGAAGAAGCTGTAGGTGAAGTAATTACTAAAGTTGAAGGTGATGAAATTAAAGATGAAGAAGCTGGAGATGATGGAATAGCTATTCCTGTAATTAAAGGTGATGGACCAGAAACTGCTGCAGGTATTGCTGGAGATATGATGGATATGGGTAAGCCTAAATCTATTGAAGGTAAAGGTAAAGAACTAATTACTCCTGATCAAAAAATTACTGATGTAGTTAAAGGTGAAGCAGATGATAAAGCTGATGGTACTGAAATTGTAAAGGAAGAAGAAGAAGTATTACCTGATGATTCAATTGCTGAAAAATTCAGAAAGCTTGCTGCTAATAAATTAGGTAAAGTAAATGAAGCTGAAATTAAATCTGCTGATGAATTTAAAGAATATGCAATGAAAATGTTAAAAGATGCATTCGGAGATGACTTTGATGAAACTAAAGCAACTGAAACTGCTGATGGTTTAATTGATAAGTATGGTGAAGACTATGGAGCAATGGTTGGAGCTTTACAATCTACTATGGGATCATAATAAAACTAAAGACATGAAACATATAAAATTGTTTGAAGAATGGCTGACTGACAAAAGTCAGCCATTTTTGTTTGAAGGCGGTGCTGCTGGTCATATGCAACATCCATTTGATGATAAAGATTTAACCTTTGGTGATTTTAAAGCAATGGTTGATGCTGGTCTTAGAGGCCAACTAAACTTTGAAGAAGATCCTACTGAAAAGACCGATGGGCAAAACCTATTTGTAACTATGCAGGATGGCAAAGTAAAATTTGCTAGAAATAAAGGACAAATGGCAAACCCAATAGATCTTAACGGAATTGTTAGTATGTTTACAGGCCATGCATCAAAATTAGTAGAAGATACTTATATCTTTGCTGCTAGGGATTTAGATAAGCTATTAAGAAAGCTTTCACCAGCAGATCAAGAAAAGTATTTTAAGAATGGAAAAGATTTTATGAATATGGAATTAATCTATTCATTGAATCCAAATGTTATCCACTATGATACTGATGTTATACAATTTCATGGAATAAAAGAAACAGACGGTAAAGGTAATATCATAGGTACAAACAATAAACCTGCCAAAGAAATAACAAGTATACTTCAAAAGGTAAAATCTGATATTGGTAAAACATTTAAAATTATACCTCCAAAAGTAATTCAATTACAAAGAGATTTAGATTTTACTGCAAATAAGAAAAAGTTTATTAATCAAGTCAATGCTCTAGAAAAAAGATATGGTTTAAACGACGGTGATGAAGTTTCAAGATACCATGAAATGTGGTGGAGAGAATTAATAGATAAAGAATTTCCAACATTATCTCAAGATGTTAAAGAAGGTTTACTTAAAAGATGGGCATACGGCGACAAGAAGAGTTTAAACATGAGATCTTTAGCAAAACAAGTTGGACCTAAAGAAGCTGCATTAGTTAAAAAGTTTGATAAAGAGGATGTAGGTAAAAAATATAAAGAAAACATTAGACCTTTTGAAGATTTATTTTTAGAGCTCGGTTCTATCATTATGAAGAATGCTTCTAACTTCTTAGCTGCTAATCCATCTGGTGAAGCACAAAGACTAAGAAAAGAAATAGAAACTCAAGCAAGTAAGATTAAAAAGACAGGTGGGGTAGAACAAATTAAAAAGGTTGAAGCTGAGCTTGCAAGACTAAGCCGTATTGGTGGTATTGAATCTATATTTCCAACTGAAGGTATTGTATTTAAATATAAAGGTAAGATTTATAAGTTAACTGGTACCTTCGCTGCGATTAATCAATTAATGGGCATAATTAAATTTGGTAGATAATTGTTAATAACTTTTAGTGAAATAATTTTTTTATCCCAATAAAATTGATTATATTTATATAATAAAATAAAAAACAACATGGACTATTTACACACATTTGAATCCCTTAATGAATCAAAAGATATGGACACTATTAAAAAGATGGTATTGGATTATGCCGAAAAGAAAGGCAAATCTAAATGGAAAGATTTACAAAACTTAATTGTTAAGCATAAAGGCTTGGATCCTAATGACAGAAGCAACAGAGGTTATTTCTCCTCTTACTTTTCTGGTGGATCTGATTTTATGAAAAGATTAGGACATGATAAAAACATAGGTAAACATGGAAGAGGCTCAAACTCATACGGCTTACTAATGAGACCTACTAAAAAAGATCCTCGCTACTTAGAGAAAGATGGTAAAGATTATATTGTTAAAGTATGGGATGGTAAATCTAAATTAGCATAATATGAAAAACTTTAATGAATTTATAAATGAAGCCGTAAATTATAAAGACCGTAGCGGTAAGTCATTTAAGATAAAAGGAATAAATTTTGTTTACACTGAGCAAGGTGGTAGATTTTATGGAACTAGTTTATATGATGTAGCTAAAACCGCTAATGTTAGTAAAAGATCTAAAATTGGATTAGATGATACCAATAAGTTATTAAAGTCAATGGGTATTAAAAACCAAGTACCTGCATATTATGAAACTGATGATTTGGATAAGGTATGCAAGGAACTAAAGAAAAAGGGCATAGTATGTGACTACGGTGATTATATGGATGTATCATAATTAATATGTAATAATAATAGGAAAATAATATAAGTGTATTAAAGGTGAGTTAAAAGACTCATCTTTTTTGTTTTAAACATTCTTTAAATCTAATATATAAAAGGTATAACTAAAAACTAATAATGAAAGAGTTAACAAACATATATAAAGAAGTAGGGCAACAATTCGTAAATGATCTATTTAAAGATTATTTGCTAGTGACCGAAAAACTATCCGGATCGTCTTTTGCTTTTGAGAAGCATGGAGACCAAATACAATTTTTTAAAGGCAATAGCAAAATGCCTATCAATATAGTGGACCGAACACTAATGATGTATTATGAACCGGCAATCCAATACATACTTAAACAAACAGAAGGGCATATACAAGATTTACCAGATCATTGGAGATTTTGTTTTCAGTACTTTGTTCATAATCAACCAGGAGCTATTAAATATGATAATCTTCCTGATAATAATTTAATATTAACTCATATCCAAGTAAAGAACTCTAAAGGTAAAATTGCTAAAGTAATTGAAGATCCTAGAGTATTAAGAGACTGGGCTTCTGCATTTCAAGTTACTCCACTTATTCCTATATTCAGCGGATATTTAAAAGAAGAACAAAAAAGAAAGATTAGAGAATTTCTTTCTACACCAAGAGAAGACCAAATGGAAGTATTTGGTACAAGTTCTTTTGCAAAATATTTAATCGGTTGTTTAAATCCTACTATCGATAAAACTACTTTACAAAATGATTTAGATAAACCTATTGATTCTATTATCTTTAAATTTTACAGACCAGGTACTAATCAAACATTTACAGCTAAAATGATTGATCCTTATACTCAGATGTTAATGAAAGATAAGGAGCCTGTAGATTTAAGAAGAGCTCCTGCTGATATTAATGAAATTCTTTTATTAGATATTTTAGCTTTTATAGAAGAAAGAGGTTTAAGAGCAGGTGAATTGCTAATGAACACACCACAAGAAAGATACATTGAATTAATAAACAACTTATTTAATGATTATACTACTAAGAGAGGAGCCGATTTACAAAAATTAGATATTCAAAAAGCTGATTTTGCAAAAGGCCCTGAGTTTGATGTAAATTTAGATTTAATTAAAAATGGTAGGACTAAAGAAATTTTACAAAAATCAGATTCATTAAAGAACTTATATAAAATAATGTTAGGATCTTTAAGAAAGAAAAGAAATCCTAAAAGAATAGGCGCAGTAATGACAGCATCTGTAATTGATGATTTTAATAAAATGGTTTCTAAAATAAGTGATAGCATTAATAAAGAAACTTCTAAAGAATTTACAACATTTGGAGAATACTTAAATAATAAAGTAGCTGAAGAAGTTAATCATAAAGATCTAGAAGAATTAGTTGTAGAAGAAAGGGTTCTTAATTATAATAATTTTATTAATTTAGGAAAGGTTGATGTTTTAAATGAAGCAAAGAAACAGCCTAACGTAAAAGAAAGACAGGCCAATTGGTTAAAGCATTATGAAAAAACTTTTCCTAAAACAAGAAGAGATTCTGCCGGCGCTAAGTATAGCCCAGAATATGTAAGAGCTAATTTTGGAGCAAATGATGGTACAGCCGAAGAAAACATTCAGAAATATTTAAAGAGTTTAAAAGTACCTTCATCTGCATATAAGATGGAAGGCTTTCCTAACGGCCATTACCATAAAGATGTTGGCAAAACTTTTTCTGGTCAATTTCATACTTATAAAATAATATTAAAGGCTAATAAACAAATATTAGGGCAAGACTTTAAAAGAGGAGATACTATTTTTCTAACTAACCGTTATAAAGTAAGTGCAAAGACAGGTGAAGCAGCAGTAATAAAAGGTAAAGATTTAACTCCTGATGCAATGGATCTTGCAAGCACTACATATAAAACGGGAGTAGCAGTTGTTACTAAAGTAAATCAGTTTATAGATAACACGTCTTATCCTGACAATTATAAACAATTCATTAAAGATTCTATGCAAATAGTATTAAAAAATAAAGTTGGCACCTTTACGGATTTTGAAGTCTATGCTTCTAGTGGAACTCCTATAGTATATAAAGTTGGTGCTCCTTTCTTTGATGGAATAGATCAAGTATCTATTGCTAACTTTTCTAATGACTTTGGTGAAGTGTTAGGTGCATTAATGATGTTTAATATAATTAAGGATACGGGAGAAGGTTTAGCATATCCTCAGAATTCAAATGCAGCATTAGTTGATTTTGAATTTGATCAATATAAAGTTTCTTCTAAGGCAGGCGGCGGGGGTACACCGAGCGGATCTTCAATAATGAAAATGATTGATAATGCTAAAAGAAATGATGGCCTTATGTTAGATGTAGATCAAACAACATTTTATGAAGATGTAGTTAAGGTATGGCTAAACCCATATGAATTAACAGGAGATACATATAGAAATTCAACAACATATAATAAAGTAATGAATTTAGCTGCTGATATACTAGGACCTAACCAAGGATCAGGGTATTCATATGTTTTACAGCAAGCTAAGCAAAATCAGAAATCTGTAACAAGAGAAGCCTTGATTAAATTTTTAGATGAATTATTTAAAGAAGACCAAAATAAATTTGAATCATTTATAAAAACGCTAGCAGAAAAAACTGGAGCATGGAGAGGTAAAATTGATGCGGCTAAATATGCAAAAGAATATAAGGAGAGAATGGAAAAAAATGATTCTAATAGAGTAGGAATGATTTTCTATCCTATTATGGTAGAAACTGCAAATGCATTAAATGAAAAATATTCTGATGTACTTACTCAGCTTACACAAAAGGTAACTGATGTTAAACAGGTATATTTAGATACTAAAGTTAAAGCAGGTGCATTTATATTTAAAACTAAAAAGTTTAGTAGTGCTAACTTTAAGTTTCAACAAAAGGGTCAGGTGTGGAATCCTTTTTCATCTATGATGGGAATCAAAATGGTAAAGTAAATATATAAGGTATGGAAAACATCAATGATTTAAATAATTTCTTAAATGAAAAGAAGATTATAGTGAAAAGAAGATATACAGAAGCATATCCTGCTAAGAATGTATCTACAAATGCTAGAATCAGAAGTGTAATTTTAGATGCTATTTCAGACGGTCATATTACTGAAGAGGAAATGTCTAAAATTCTTACTGAGCTCCAGGCTAATAAAAGATGGTTAGGTAGAAATAAAACTTTATTTAATATTAGTGAAGATCAAGCAGGAATAAAAACATTTTCACTTTCTCCTTATGGACAAAGAGTAAAAAATAGAACCACTCCTACTGTACTTAATGAAGCTTTAAATGTACCTCATAAAGAAAGAGGTAAAAAACCAGTAAATATGTTTGTTGGTAGATTCCAGCCCTTTACATTAGGGCATGTTAAAGTATTTGAAAAAATGTATAAAGAAAATGGATTACCTGTTGTTGTTTATATGGTAAGAGGTGGTAAAGCTGATCCAGAGAAAAGACCATTTGATGAAGATATGCAACAAGCTATGTTTTCTAAAATGAAAAAGCAATATCCATTTTTAGAAGCGAGCTTTGTAGTTCCTAATGGAGCAATTGATACAATGTTTGCAGCAGCAAGACCAACATACGAACCTATGATGTGGGGTTATGGTACTGATAGAAAGAAATCTTATGGTGCTATGATTAATAAACAATCATATAGAGATGATCTAGGAGTAGATCCAAGCTTTAAAGGATTTGAAATAAAAAGAGGTGAAGAAAATATATCAGCATCTAAAGTTAGGAATGCCTTAAAGATAGATGATGAAAAGTCTTTTAAGAAAATGACTCCTAAAAGTATACATAAGTTTTATAAACCATTACAAACTATAATGCAACCAATAAAAGAAAATACAGATATGAAAAATTTAAAATCACTAACAGACTTTAGTGTTAATGAAGCAAAATTCAACAAGAAGTCATTAATGAAGAAAATGAAAAAAGATGATGGTATGATTCAACTAGGTAATGGTGAAGAATATGTCATTTATGCATTTGGTAATGGTAATGATGATAATGATTCAATGTGGGGAGATAAAACTATTTTTGCATTAGACCAAGACGGTGGAGAACATGAAATTAAATATTCTGATATCGTTAGTTATAATGAAAGTAAACTTAATGAAGAGTATATCGAACTTATGCGTGGTCTTGAAGAAGGATTAGAAGAAATAGTAGAAGGTTGGATAGAATGGAAAAGTGGACCTGCAACAGAAAAGAGTGACATTGCTCCAGCAAGAAAAGAATTATTAAACTTTTGTACAACATTCTTAAAAAAGAATATTAAATAATGCCAGCTCAATCAAAAGCGCAAAGAAGATTTTTTGCATTAGCATTACAATATAAGAAAGGAGAACTTAAATCCTCTGATGTTTCAGATGAGGTTAAAGAGTTGTCAAAATTGCCAGTTAAAACATTAGAAGATTTTGTTAAAACTGACGAAAAAGAAATACCTAACAAGATAGGAGAAAACGAGTCCGGTACGGTAAACCTTAATCCGAACATGAATGTTCAGAGTATGGGTAATGCTACACTTCCTGGAAATCCAGGTTCTGCAAATTCTTTTAGTAGCCAACAAACCGGAAGCGGTGATTTATTGGAGCCTATAAAAAAGAAGAAAAAGAAAAAGAAGAAAAAGCACCTAGTATCATTTGACAAGTTTTTAAATATCATGAAGGGTTGATAAATAAAACAAAGACTATTAACTGCTATGGCTGTATTACCTAAGTTTCAATTAAAGCTATTATTCGAATCAGGAGATTTAATCACACAAACAACATTGTATGATTTAATTGATGCTACATACAACCCAACATTAGTTGCAGGTACAAATATAACTCTTAATAGTGTAGTAACTCCATCAGGAACTACTATTACAGTTAATGCACAAGGCGGTGGTTCTGGTGTAGTAACTAGCTTAACAACAACAGGAACTAGTGGTGCAGCAACATTAAATGCTGGAATTTTAAATATTCCAATTTATAGTGCAGGTGCAGGTAGTACATATACAAATGCAACACCAACACCACAGCCATTCCCTGGAAATTCACCCTTTGATAATATAGCAGCAGGGTCGACGTTTACAAATCAAACATTTGAAGAAATGATGAATAAGATGTTATATCCAACATTAAATCCAACATTAACTAACCCTTCTTCTGCCTTCGTATTGTCACAATCAGGATTTAGAGAGATAAATGAAACTACTGCTTTAAGTTTTAGTTCCACATTTAATCAAGGATCAATTAATCCACAATATACATCCGCGAGTAACAAGAGAAGTGGATTACCTAATACTTATAATTATACAGGTACTGGTGTATCAAATAATGCAAGTACAAGTTTATCTGATTCTGAAACTGTTGCGGCATATACAGTATTACAAGGTTCTCAAAGTTGGACTGGGTCTGTTTCATACGATGCAGGTGTTCAACCTAAAGATAGTGTAGGAGGTAATTTTAATTCTCCTTTACCGGCAGGAACTACTTCTGCAATTACAAGAACTATAACAGGAGTATATCCTGCTTTTGCAACCACATTTAGTTTAGGTGTTATGACTAAGCAAAGTTTACAATTAATGACTACTTATGTACAAGTACCAATGGTTACTGAATCTGGTGGAGGTGGCGCAAAACAAAAAATAGATATTCCAAATGCATGGTCAACTATTACAGGTTTACAACAATTTAATACATTAAGTCAGACATGGGATACTATTAATTTATCAACATTTACACAGTCAGCAGTTCAACAAACTATACAGGGCCTATCTGTTAATTATACAAGATATACACACAATGGTGCTACTATAGGTGCAAGACAATTAAGATTTACAACATAATAATATAAAATGGCAGGAAATAGAACAAATGGAATTTTAGGAATATCGGCAAATTTTGAACCGCAAGTAGCTGGTGCATTTGATGCAAGAGCTGTTGTACCTACTCAAGCTGATTTACTTTTAGCTACAACATGGGAAGCCAATGACGGTGGTACTTATATTTATGTAGGTATGACTGTAACTGTTGCAGAAGATTCTACACCTGCAAATAATGGCGTTTATATTTTATTAAATGTTGCAGGTTATACAAATATTAATAATTGGAAGTTTGTAGGTAGCGGTGGTGCTGGTAATCCAGGTGCAACTGGGGCTCAAGGTGCTGCTGGTGAAATAGGTGCAAGTGGTGCTCAAGGTGCAGCCGGTGGAATTGGTGCAACTGGTGCTCAAGGTGCTGCAGGTGGAATTGGTGCAAGTGGTGCACAGGGTGCTGCTGGTGGAATTGGTGCAACTGGTGTTGGTGCAACTGGAGCTCAAGGTTCTGCTGGTGAAATAGGTGCAAGTGGTGCACAAGGTGCTGCTGGTGAAATAGGTGCTAGTGGAGCTCAAGGTTCTGCTGGTGAAATAGGTGCTAGTGGAGCAACGGGTGTTGGTGAAATAGGTGCAAGTGGTGCACAAGGTGCTGCTGGTGAAATAGGTGCTAGTGGAGCTCAAGGTTCTATAGGATTAACTGGTGCAACAGGTTCTTCTGCAGGTGGTGGAAGTCTTATAGTAAAAGATGAAGGTGTACAAGTAGGTGCAACTGGATATACCACAATGAACTTTGTTGGTACCGATGTATTGGCAGAAGATAGTGGAACTCCTGGCCAAGTAAATGTTTATATACCAACGCCAACTTTCTTATCTCACTTTAATACAACAGATGGGACTAATGATGCTAGTGTGGATGGAAATAAATCTTTTACTTCTCCTAGAATTAGTTCTCCAACAGCTGAAGGTAATCCGTTCCAAACTGGTAGTGGAGGCAATACTCCGTGGGCAGGTTCAAATAAAGCTACATATGATACTCCCGTAACAACAGGAAGAATCATATACAATACTTTAAATCCATGTACAGGTTTTAGTGCAGATGCAACAGGTGATGCCAAAATTATAGTTAGAGTATATCAAGCAGATGGTATTAATATTTTAACGGGTGGTACTTTAGATACTTCTGCAACTAATGCATTATATCAAAATCAAACATTTACAAACGGTACAGGTATAACACTTCAAGTTTCAAATTACGGAGCCGATTTACCAACTAAATTTAAAGCTAGTGTTACAATCACAGTAGATGCTGGAACTATTCTTGCTGCAAATGGTTTTACTGGTGGGCGTTATCATGTTTCTTTTCAAATGACAACAGATACTACAACTGATGGTGGTAATACATACACATATTTTGGACCAAACGGAAATTCATCAACATCTTATAATGGTGAAACTAACGATGTATTTTTTGATACAGACCCATCTACGCCAAATATTAATGGTACTACAGCTATAATAGAATCTACTACACCAACTAGTATATTAACAAAACATTTAAGTGGAGTAGAATATTATATACTTAATTCACAATTTGAATTAGATGTTACTGATATTGATAATTTTAATGCTAATACTCAAGGTCGAAGTACAGCTGCTGTTTGGAATTTTAGAATACAAGGACAAGATTATGGTTTACCTACTAGACAATTAGAGGCATGGAATTTAGCTTATGGTAGTATGCCAGCATGGACAAATCAATTTGATGTGCAAAATGTAGCTTTCATATATGATACATGGGCTATAAATAATACTAACTATAGATTTAGAAATACTGATGCATTTGCGCAGGCTAATGTTTATGACCCATGGGACGTTGGTAATACAGTAAACTCTACTGGAGCTAGCATTCTAGTTGATACTTATTCTACAACAGGGAATTCAAATACTTTAAGAGAAAGGTTTGATGATGAGCAATATAGATTAGAAAGAACAGGTAGTTATTCAGCATTTAATCCAGCGGCAACATTAACTGCAACAGGATTAGCAAACCAAACAGGTTCTTCTTCTCCATTCTGCCAAGCATGTACAGTAGGAAGTAATGTTGTTCAACCACATAAATTCTTTAAAGATAACGGTGATAGTCCATCTTATGGTCAATTAACTGGTTCATTAGCTTCATATAAACCAGATAAATCAGGAACTAATCCTGACTATAGTGGTGCAGGGTATCAAGTAACTTCTACTTATCATAGGTTATTTCATACAACAGGAAGTTTAACAGATCCTATTGCATCTTTTGAATTTGAATTTAATGGTGATTTTGTTGGTGCATCTGCATATGAAGATTTAGTTAATGAAAATATTAAGATTTACATAAGAAAAGAAAATCAATCAGGTGGTGGTGGAAATACTGGTTATAGTGCAGTTCCTTTATCATTACATGGTTCGGCACCTTTTACTACAATATTGGATCCACCTAGTGGTGTTGATACAGCTTCAGCTGCATGTAGAACAACTGTATCTGGTCCAAATAATACAATCTCCGGTACATTTGGAGGATTTAACGCAACGGAAGGTTTTTATATGGAATTACAAATTGTTAATGCAGCGGTTCGTATTAACCAAATAATTATAAAATTAATTTATGCTAACGGAACTGTTGTTCAAGGTTAAGAATAAATATAAAAAGAGAATAAAGACAAATGGGATTTAGTACTACAGAAGTAAATAAGTTAACCTTTAAGGTACAGGCAGGTGGTGTTATTGATGCTGACTCAGGATCAAGATGGTATGAAGCTAGACTAGCCTTTAGTCCTAAGGTCTTACCTTCTAGAATATTAACAAATTATAATTTAATTCCTACTGCAAATGTTTTATCTGATGCTGTAGCTAATGCGGCTGCCGATCCTACTAATATAGAGAATCTTTCTGCTGCAACAAGTGCAGTGCGATTAAGTAGAGTTACAAGTGGAGCTGATAATACATGGATAGCTTATAATACTTTAGATACACCATCTTCCGGTGTTAAACAAAATTGGATTGCTCCACCGTCAGTCCCACAAGCATCTGGTGCAGGATCAGGTGGTTATGGTATTATATTATGGAGTGGTGATCCAAATGGTGCAGCTGGAACATTCAATCAAATATTTACTTCTGCTGAACAAGATAATAATCCAGGTTATGTCGGTTGGGTATGGAATTATGATATGGGAGTTTTATTCCTAGCAAATGATTTAGTAAGTGCAATATCATCAAATGCCGGCGGTAATTATAGTGGAGGATTTGAATTATATGTAACAGGATTTAGATATGTAGGTACAACCGGTGGCGGTGGTGGTGCTGGTTCTGCTGGTGCTACTGGTGCTCAGGGTGCAAGCGGATCACAAGGTGCAATTGGATTACAAGGAGCAACTGGTGAAGGCGGTACAATTGGTTCTACTGGATCACAAGGATCTATAGGTTTACAAGGAGCAACAGGAGAAGGAGGTACAATTGGTTCTACTGGATCACAAGGAGCTGCAGGTGAACAAGGAGCTGTAGGTTTACAAGGTGCTACTGGAGAAGGTGGTGCAATAGGTTCTACTGGATCACAGGGGGCTGCGGGTGAACAAGGAGCTGTAGGTTTACAAGGTGCTACTGGAGAAGGCGGTGCAATAGGTTCTACTGGATCACAAGGAGCTGCAGGTTTACAAGGTGCTACTGGGGAAGGTGGTACAATTGGTTCTACTGGGTCACAAGGAGCTGCAGGTGAACAAGGAGCAATTGGATTACAAGGAGCAACAGGAGAAGTAGGTAAAACAGGAACACAAGGAGCTGCAGGTGAACAAGGAGCAATTGGATTACAAGGTGCTACTGGAGAAGGTGGTACAATTGGTTCTACTGGGTCACAAGGAGCTGCAGGTGAACAAGGAGCAATTGGATTACAAGGAGCAACTGGTGAAGGTGGTGTAATTGGTAACCAAGGAGCAACTGGGGATATTGGTAAACAAGGTGCTATAGGTTTACAAGGAGCAACTGGTGAAGGCGGAGCAATAGGTTCTACTGGATCACAAGGAGCAATTGGTTTACAAGGTGCTACAGGAGAAGCCGGTGAAATTGGTTTACAAGGAGCAACTGGAGATAAAGGTGTAACTGGAACCCAAGGAGCAACAGGAACACAAGGAGAAGGTGGTACAATTGGTTCTACTGGAACACAAGGAGCTGCAGGTACACAAGGAGCTATAGGTTTACAAGGAGCAACTGGAGAAGGAGGTACAATTGGTTCTACTGGATCACAAGGAGCTTCAGGTAAACAAGGTGAAGTTGGTTTACAAGGAGCAAGCGGATCACAAGGGGCTGCAGGTACCCAAGGAGCTATAGGTTTACAAGGTGCAACAGGAGAAGTTGGTAAAACAGGATTACAAGGAGCAACTGGTGATAAAGGACTGGTTGGAACTCAAGGAGCAACAGGAGAACAGGGTGAAGGTGGCGCAATCGGATCAACTGGATCTCAGGGTGCTGCAGGTACCCAAGGAGCTATAGGTTTACAAGGAGCAACTGGAGAAGGTGGTGCAATAGGTACACAAGGAGCAACTGGAGATATTGGTAAACAAGGAGCAATTGGTTTACAAGGTGCAAGTGGATCACAAGGAGCTGATGGTGAACAAGGAGCTATAGGTTTACAAGGAGCAACTGGAGAAGGTGGTGCAATTGGTAACCAAGGAGCAACGGGAGATATTGGTAAACAAGGAGCAATCGGTTTACAAGGTGCAACGGGAGAAGCAGGTAAAACTGGAGGCCAAGGTGCAAGCGGATCACAAGGATCTATAGGTTTACAAGGTGCTACTGGAGAAGGTGGTGCAATAGGTAACCAAGGAGCAACTGGAGATATTGGTAAACAAGGAGCAATCGGTTTACAAGGTGCAACAGGAGAAGTTGGAAAAACAGGAACACAAGGTGCAGATGGTAACCAAGGAGCAATTGGATTACAAGGTGCAACAGGAGAAGGTGGTGCTATAGGTGAACAAGGAGCAACAGGAACACAAGGTAAGATTGGTGCTGATGGTAACCAAGGTGCAATAGGTAATCAAGGAGCAATTGGTAATCAAGGTGCAATTGGTTTACAGGGTGCAACTGGAGAAGGTGGTGTAATTGGTAACCAAGGAGCAACTGGAGCAATAGGTAAACAAGGTGCAATTGGATTACAAGGTGCAACAGGAGAAGTTGGAAAAACAGGAACACAAGGTGCAATTGGATTACAAGGTTCTACTGGATCACAAGGTGCTGATGGTGAACAAGGAGCTATAGGTTTACAAGGATCAACTGGTACACAAGGTAAGATTGGTGCAATTGGATTACAAGGTTCTACTGGATCACAAGGTGCTGATGGTAACCAAGGTGCAATCGGTTTACAAGGAGCAACTGGAGAAGGCGGTGTAATTGGTAACCAAGGAGCAACTGGAGATATTGGTAAACAAGGAGCAATCGGTTTACAAGGAGCAACAGGAGAAGTTGGAAAAACAGGAACACAAGGTGCAATTGGATTACAAGGTTCTACTGGATCACAAGGTGATAGAGGATTTACTGGTTCTACTGGATCTCAGGGTGCTGACGGCGAACAAGGAGCTATAGGTTTACAAGGTGCAACAGGAGAAGTTGGTAAAACAGGAACACAAGGTGCAGATGGTAACCAAGGTGCAATCGGTTTACAAGGAGCAACTGGAGAAGGTGGTGTAATTGGTAATCAAGGAGCAACTGGTGCAATAGGTAAACAAGGTGCTATAGGTTTACAAGGTGCAACAGGAGAAGTTGGAAAAACAGGAACACAAGGTGCAATTGGATTACAGGGTGCAAGCGGATCACAAGGTGCTGATGGTGAACAAGGAGCTATAGGTTTACAAGGATCAACTGGTACACAAGGTAAGATTGGTGCTGATGGTAACCAAGGTGCAATTGGTAATCAAGGTGCTGATGGTAACCAAGGTGCAATCGGTTTACAAGGAGCAACTGGAGAAGTAGGCAAACAAGGTTCTGCAGGTGAACAAGGAGCAACTGGTACACAAGGTAAGATTGGTGCTGATGGTAACCAAGGTGCAATAGGTAACCAAGGTGCAATAGGTAATCAAGGTGCAATCGGTTTACAAGGTGCAACAGGAGAAATTGGTGCAGTAGGTAAACAAGGAGCTGCAGGTGAACAAGGAGCAATAGGTAATCAAGGAGCCGTTGGTTTACAAGGTTCTACTGGATCACAAGGTGATAGAGGATTTACTGGTTCTACTGGTACACAAGGTGCAGCAGGTGAACAAGGTGCAGCAGGCGAACAAGGTGCTATAGGTAATCAAGGTGCTGTAGGTTTACAAGGAGCAACTGGTGAAGTTGGTAAACAAGGAGCAGTTGGAACTCAGGGAGCAACTGGTACACAAGGTAAGATTGGTGCTGATGGTAACCAAGGTGCAATAGGTAACCAAGGTGCAATAGGTAATCAAGGATCAATCGGTTTACAAGGTGCAACAGGAGAAATTGGTGCAGTAGGTAAACAAGGAGCTGCAGGTGAACAAGGAGCAATAGGTAATCAAGGTGCAATTGGATTACAGGGTTCTACTGGATCACAAGGTGCAGCAGGTGAACAAGGAGCAATCGGTTTACAAGGTGCAACAGGAGAAGTTGGAAAAACAGGAACACAAGGTGCTGTAGGTAATCAAGGTGCTATCGGTTTACAAGGAGCTACTGGTGAAGTTGGCAAACAAGGATCAGTTGGAACTCAAGGAGCAACAGGAACACAAGGTAAGATTGGTGCTGACGGTAACCAAGGTGCTGTAGGTAATCAAGGTGCTGTCGGTTTACAAGGTTCTACTGGTGCAATAGGTAACCAAGGTGCTATAGGATTACAAGGAGCAACTGGAGATAAAGGTGTAACTGGAACTCAAGGAGCAACAGGAACGCAAGGTGAAGATGGTGCTGTAGGTAATCAAGGAGCAACTGGTGCAATAGGTAATCAAGGAGCAATCGGTTTACAAGGTGCAACAGGAGAAGTAGGCAAACAAGGTTCTGCAGGTGAACAAGGAGCAACAGGAACACAAGGTAAGATTGGTGCTGTAGGTAATCAAGGTGCAATTGGTAATCAAGGAGCCGTTGGTAATCAAGGTGCAATCGGTTTACAAGGAGCAACTGGTGAAGTTGGTAAAACAGGAACACAAGGAGCTGCAGGTAATCAAGGTGCTGTAGGTAATCAAGGTGCAATTGGATTACAGGGTTCTACTGGATCACAAGGTGATAGAGGATTTACTGGTTCTACTGGTACACAAGGTGCAGCAGGTGAACAAGGTGCTGTAGGTAATCAAGGAGCACAAGGTAATCAAGGTGCAATCGGTTTACAAGGAGCAACTGGTGAAGTTGGTAAACAAGGTTCTGCAGGTGAACAAGGAGCAACAGGTACACAAGGTAAGATTGGTGCATTAGGTAATCAAGGAGCAATTGGTGAACAAGGAGCAACTGGTGCAATTGGTAATCAAGGTGCAATAGGTAATCAAGGAGCAATTGGTTTACAAGGATCTACTGGTGCTGTAGGTAAACAAGGTGCAACGGGATTAAGAGGAGCTGCTGGTTTACAAGGAGCTACAGGTACACAAGGTGCTACAGGTAACCAAGGAGCAATCGGTTTACAAGGTGCAACTGGTGAAGTTGGTAAACAAGGTGCAGTTGGAACTCAAGGAGCAACAGGTCAACAAGGTAAAACTGGAGGCCAAGGTGCAGCAGGAGAACAAGGTGCAATAGGTAATCAAGGTGCAATTGGATTACAAGGTGCAACAGGAGAAATTGGTGCAGTAGGTAAACAAGGAGCTATAGGTGAACAAGGAGCAACTGGTACACAAGGTAAAACTGGAGGCCAAGGTGCTATAGGTTTACAAGGAGCTACAGGTAATCAAGGTGCAATTGGATTACAAGGTGCAACAGGAGAAATTGGTGCAGTAGGTAAACAAGGAGCTATAGGTGAACAAGGAGCAACAGGAACACAAGGTAAGATTGGTGCCGATGGTAATCAAGGTGCCGTTGGTAATCAAGGTGCAATTGGTAATCAAGGTGCAATTGGATTGCAAGGTGCAACAGGAGAAGTTGGTAAACAAGGTTCTGCAGGTGAACAAGGAGCAACTGGTACACAAGGTAAAACTGGAGGCCAAGGTGCTGTAGGTTTACAAGGAGCAACTGGTGCTGTAGGTGAACAAGGTGCAGCAGGTGAACAAGGTGCAGCAGGTGAACAAGGTGCTGTAGGTAATCAAGGTGCAATTGGTAATCAAGGATCAATCGGTTTACAAGGTGCAACAGGAGAAGTAGGCAAACAAGGAGCTGTAGGAACTCAAGGAGCAACAGGTCAACAAGGTAAAACTGGAGGCCAAGGAGCAGTAGGTTTACAAGGAGCAACTGGTGCTGTAGGTGAACAAGGTGCAGCAGGTGAACAAGGTGCTGTAGGTGAACAAGGTGCTGTAGGTAATCAAGGTGCAATTGGTAATCAAGGTGCAATCGGTTTACAAGGAGCAACTGGTGAAGTTGGTAAACAAGGTTCTGCAGGTGAACAAGGAGCAACAGGTACACAAGGTAAGATTGGTGCATTAGGTAATCAAGGTGCTGTAGGTAATCAAGGTGCAATAGGTAATCAAGGAGCAATTGGTTTACAAGGTGCAACTGGTGAAGTTGGTAAACAAGGTGCAGTTGGAACTCAAGGAGCAACAGGCCAACAAGGTAAAACTGGAGGCCAAGGTGCTGTAGGTTTACAAGGTTCTACTGGATCACAAGGTGATAGAGGATTTACTGGTTCTACTGGTACACAAGGTGCAGCAGGTGAACAAGGTGCTGTAGGTAATCAAGGAGCAATTGGTAATCAAGGTGCAATTGGATTACAAGGTGCAACAGGAGAAGTTGGTAAACAAGGTGCAGTTGGAACTCAAGGAGCAACAGGTCAACAAGGTAAAACTGGAGGCCAAGGTGCAGCAGGTAATCAAGGTGCAATAGGTAATCAAGGATCAATCGGTTTACAAGGTGCAACAGGAGAAATTGGTGCAGTAGGTAAACAAGGAGCTATAGGTGAACAAGGTGCTGTAGGTTTACAAGGATCTACTGGTGCTATAGGTAATCAAGGTGCAATTGGTAATCAAGGTGCTGTAGGTAATCAAGGATCAATCGGTTTACAAGGTGCAACAGGAGAAGTTGGTAAACAAGGAGCGGTTGGAACTCAAGGAGCAACAGGAACACAAGGTAAGATTGGTGCACTAGGTAATCAAGGAGCAATTGGTGAACAAGGAGCAACTGGTGCAATAGGTAATCAAGGTGCTGTCGGTTTACAAGGTGCAACAGGTGAAGTTGGTAAACAAGGAGCTATAGGTAATCAAGGAGCAACGGGATTAAGAGGAGCTGCTGGTTTACAAGGAGCTACAGGTACACAAGGTGTAGCAGGTAATCAAGGTGCAATTGGATTGCAAGGCGCAACTGGAGAAGTCGGTAAACAAGGAGCTATAGGTAATCAAGGTGCTGCAGGTAATCAAGGAGCAGCAGGTGAACAAGGTGCTATAGGTTTACAAGGAGCTACAGGTACACAAGGAGCAATTGGTTTACAAGGAGCAACTGGTGATAGAGGAGAAGTTGGTAAACAAGGAGCCATAGGTAATCAAGGTGCAGTTGGAACTCAAGGTGCAGCAGGTAATCAAGGTGCAGTAGGCGAACAAGGTGCTGTAGGTTTACAAGGAGCTACAGGTACACAAGGTAAGATTGGTGCTTTAGGTAATCAAGGTGCTGTAGGTAATCAAGGAGCCGTTGGTCAACAAGGAGCAATCGGTTTACAAGGAGCAACTGGTGAAGTTGGTAAACAAGGAGCCATAGGTAATCAAGGAGCAACAGGTCAACAAGGTAAAACTGGAGGCCAAGGAGCAGCAGGTAATCAAGGAGCAGTAGGTGAACAAGGTGCAATTGGTAATCAAGGTGCAATTGGATTGCAAGGTGCAACTGGAGAAGTCGGTAAACAAGGAGCCATAGGTAATCAAGGTGCAAGAGGTAATCAAGGAGCCGTTGGTTTACAAGGAGCAACTGGTGCAATTGGTAATCAAGGAGCTGCAGGTAATCAAGGTGCAGCTGGAACTCAAGGTGCAGCTGGTGAACAAGGTAAAACTGGTAATCAAGGTGCTGTAGGTTTACAAGGAGCAACTGGTGCAATTGGTAATCAAGGTGCTGTAGGTAATCAAGGTGCTGCAGGTAATCAAGGTGCAATTGGTTTACAGGGTGCAACAGGAGAAGTAGGTAAACAAGGAGCTGTAGGAACTCAAGGAGCAACTGGAACACAAGGTAAGATTGGTGCTGATGGTAATCAAGGTGCTGTAGGTAACCAAGGAGCCGTAGGTCAACAAGGTGCAATTGGTTTACAGGGTGCAACAGGAGAAGTAGGTAAACAAGGAGCTATAGGTAATCAAGGAGCAACAGGTCAACAAGGTAAAACTGGAGGCCAAGGTGCTGTAGGTTTACAAGGAGCAACTGGTGCTGTAGGTAATCAAGGAGCTGCAGGTAATCAAGGTGCAACAGGAGAAGTAGGTAAACAAGGAGCTATAGGTAATCAAGGAGCAATTGGTGAACAAGGTAAAACTGGAGGCCAAGGTGCTGTAGGTTTACAAGGAGCAACTGGTGCTGTAGGTAATCAAGGAGCAATTGGTTTACAAGGAGCAACTGGTGATAGAGGAGAAGTTGGTAAACAAGGAGCCGTTGGTAATCAAGGTGCAATTGGTTTACAGGGTGCAGCAGGTAATCAAGGTGCAGTAGGCGAACAAGGTGCTGTAGGTTTACAAGGAGCTACAGGTACACAAGGTAAGATTGGTGCTGATGGTAACCAAGGAGCCATAGGTAATCAAGGTGCTGCAGGTAATCAAGGTGCAATTGGTTTACAAGGAGCAACTGGTGAAGTAGGTAAACAAGGAGCTGTAGGAACTCAAGGAGCAACTGGTACACAAGGTAAGATTGGTGCCGTTGGTAATCAAGGTGCAGTTGGCGAACAAGGTGCTACTGGTGCAATAGGTAAACAAGGAGCTATAGGTAATCAAGGTGCTGCAGGTAATCAAGGAGCAGCAGGTGAACAAGGTAGAGTTGGTAATCAAGGTGCTGTAGGTAATCAAGGTGCAATAGGTGAAGTAGGTAAACAAGGAGCAATTGGTGAACAAGGAGCCACAGGAATACAAGGTAAACAAGGATCTGTAGGTAATCAAGGTGCAATTGGATTCCAAGGAGCAACAGGAGCAATAGGTAAACAAGGAGCAATAGGTAAACAAGGTGCTACCGGTGAAAAAGGTGGTAAAGGTGACACAGGTCTTGAAGGATTTAGAGGATCAACAGGGGTTACTGGTAATCAAGGTGTTGTTGGAGAGAAAGGATCTACAGGTACAACAGGTTCAGTTGGTAATAGGGGTGTTGTTGGTAATCAAGGTGCACTAGGTAATCAAGGAGCAATTGGTGAACAAGGAGCTGTAGGTACACAAGGTAAAGAAGGAGCAGTTGGAACTCAAGGAGCTATAGGTTTACAAGGTGCTGTAGGTAATAAAGGTGCTATAGGTAATCAAGGTGCTGCAGGTAATCAAGGTGCACAAGGTGCAGTTGGTAATCAAGGTGCACAAGGTGCAGTTGGTAATCAAGGTGCAGTTGGAACTCAAGGGCTAGCAGGTAATATAGGTGCAACAGGTAATCAAGGAGCTGCAGGTACACAAGGTAAAGAAGGAGCAGTTGGTAATCAAGGAGCACAAGGTAATATTGGTAATCAAGGTAACCAAGGAGCCGTTGGTAATCAAGGTGCACAAGGTGCAGTTGGTAATCAAGGTGCTGTAGGTAAACAAGGTAATCAAGGTAATATAGGTGCAACAGGTAACCAAGGTGCACAAGGTAATATTGGTAATCAAGGTAACCAAGGAGCCGTTGGTAATCAAGGAGCACAAGGTGCAGTCGGTTTACAAGGTGCAGCCGGTGAACAAGGTAAAATTGGTAATATAGGTGCAACAGGTAACCAAGGTGCACAAGGTAATATTGGTAATCAAGGTAACCAAGGAGCCGTTGGTAACCAAGGTGCACAAGGTGCAGTTGGTAATGGAGGTGCAACAGGTAATCAAGGTGCAGTCGGTTTACAAGGTGCAGCCGGTGAACAAGGTAAAATTGGTAATCAAGGAGCAGCAGGTAATCAAGGAGCAGTAGGTAAACAAGGTAATCAAGGTAATATAGGTGCAACAGGTAACCAAGGTGCACAAGGTGCAGTTGGTAATCAAGGTGCTGTAGGTAATCAAGGAGCAACTGGAAATAAAGGATTAGATGGAACTCAAGGAGCCGTTGGTAATCAAGGAGCACAAGGTGCCGTAGGTAATGCCGGTGCCGTAGGTAATCAAGGTGCACAAGGTAAAACTGGTGCAACGGGTAATGCCGGTGCCGTAGGTAATCAAGGAGCACAAGGTAATATTGGTAATCAAGGTAATCAAGGTGCTGTAGGTAATCAAGGAGCACAAGGTGCAACAGGTGGTGTTGGTAAACAAGGTGCAACAGGTAATCAAGGTGCAACTGGTACTACAAGCCAATTCCCAGTAACAATTAATGGTGGTAGTTCAACTACGATTAAATCAGTAAATGTTGATACTAAAGCACAATGTGTTACATATACATTAGTTAATGGAAGTTCTTATTCTGTACAAATGTGTGGATAATATATGAAAGTAATTAGATTTATAATAGCATTAACTAAATACATTATTTGGGGAGATCAAGTAACAACTGATAAATATAACAATAGAATGGCTATATGTGAACAGTGTACTTCTAAATGCGGTAATAAATGTTGTATATGTGGTTGTTATTTAAAGAAAAAAGCTAAATGGTCAACTGAAAGTTGTCCACAAAATAAATGGTAAACTATGGGATGCGGTTGCGGTAAAGCTAAAGAGAAAAACACAGAGAGGCAAACAACGGTAGCTAGAATAAGAAATACTGTTAAAAAGGTTTGGGAATCAACACAACCAGATCAACCAACTCATGTTATTAAAAGAATAAATAAAAAATAAATTAAGATGGACTCATTAACATCAAAGCCTTCGTGCATAGAAGATTTAAAAGAATTGGTTAATAACTTAACTGATCGTGATGTTAATATTAAAAACCATCTTCAATGTATTAAATCAATCTTAGAAGATAAAAGAATTAAGAATGATGCAACTAAAATAAAGAAGATTAAACAAATTCTTAAAAATGGCTAACGGAGAACAGAATGGTTGGAATGAATATTCTAAACTTGTAATTGCAGAATTAGAAAGGCTTAATGACGGTATAACAAATCTTAATGTTGAGATCCAAGATCTTAAAAGAGAGATAGCTGAACTTAAAGTAAAGGAAGACTTTGCTAAAGAACTTTGGAAATGGAAACAAGCAGTTGATGAGGTTGCTTCACCTAGTCAATTAAAATCTACAGTTAAAGATGTAGCTGAATTAAAAACCTTCAAAACACAGGCTATAACTATATGGGCTGTAGTTCAATTAATAACAACCGCTATCTTTGCATACTTTAAATTTATTAAATAAGATATATAAAACAAATAACAAGTAATTATGATAGCAACACTAAATGTTTTTGGAAAAGGCGAATGGTCAACAAAAATAACTTCTCTATTAAGCCCAGGGGAATGGATTGATTATGATGAATCAAATTATGATTTAGCCACTGCTTCATTAGAGTGGATTATTGCCGAAGAAGACGGTGAAAAAAGATCTAAAATAGCATCTACATATTTAAGTGATGTAACATATAAAACTTTATTTAAGGGGTTAGATGATTTAGAAGGTGTAACTGTTGGTGATGGTTTAGTAGTTGGACCAGGTTCGCTAATTAGACCAAGTACAGTCATTGGAAATCAAGTTTATATTGGTGCTGGTACTATTATTGATATAAACTGTATCATTGAAGATGATGTAACTATTGGCGATAATGTAACTATTACATCAGGCTCTTTAATAGAAAAAGGATCTACTGTAAAAAGTGGTTCTATAATTTAATTCTACTATATCTTTCAATTCTTAACTTTTTTTGTTATATTTTATTTAAATAAATAAACTATAAAAACAACAATATGATAGACGATTGGTTAAACCAAAACCCGGACGATGGCTTTGATCCTAATGATCATGGTATTGAAATGGATGAAATCGCAAAATTACACGCAATGGCAGATATGAAAGAAGATCAGGAAATATGGGCAAGAGAACAGGCTAATAAATTTTATAATGATTTTGAAACATTAGACATTAAAGAATCTATATTAGCTGTAACTAGTTTAATTAAAACAAAGGTCTTAAATATTAATCAAGTAAATACTATGTTAGATAATATGATAGAAGTATTTTCTCAAGATGAGGAATACGAAAAATGTCATACTGTTAATGAAATAAAAAAAGGTTTAAACTAATGTTATATTTTGAAGCAACAAATATCGAAGAATTAGAAATAGAAGCTCAAAAAAGAGCTCATGAAGTTTCTGTATTTACAACAACTGCAATTATTGAGGCATTAAATAAAGGTGCAGATAAAGTAGTTGTAGGTGTTCTTTCTACATTAAATTTAGATTTGTCAGTAGAAAAATCTGGATATTTAGATGCATTGGAAACTAATTTAGTTAGATGTGAAGAAGCCGAAGAATATGAATTATGTAAAGAATCTATTAAATGGATTAATAAACTAAGAGAATAACACACTTTATTATATACCTTATATAATATAACTAAAGAAGTTTAAACCTCTTT